>Ga0210059_1000951_pt1 | contig 41306 bp, 26 predicted proteins | sample Ectturendosymbi2_FD_188042 | JGI IMG/M metagenome (GOLD analysis project Ga0210059, IMG submission 188042) | Ecteinascidia turbinata endosymbiont from Florida, USA - Sample 2 (SPAdes) (version 2) | ecosystem: Host-associated > Tunicates > Ascidians > Unclassified | place: Key West, Florida... | reverse complement strand
CCCCCCCCCCCCCTGGAAAAAATCCCTCCGACGCCCATGGTTGCAAGAATGTGTTCATGATGTACAGTGCGTTGTTACAGCGGCCGACGAACATATCCCAACCTCGTTCCCGACGTGTGCATTCAAGCCTCCCAAAAAGCTAATTGATTCTTTACATCCAACCGTTGATGTGGTGTGATGCCCAGTTATTGTTAGATAAATCGAAATTTATTCTCGTATAGCACTGGAGTGTTATTGCGAATGAAAGGTAGGTACTATGTTGGCATCTCAGATATATGCAAAAGCCAACCAAAACAGCACCCTTTCACCAAGAAACAGTGCTGACCTTAAACAAATAGAAATGTTTTGCAATAACATTTTGATTACTACGAAATAGCATGTGGCAACGAAGCTATGTATCTTAAAACCCAAAATTCTGAAAAAAAGCCGGAAAATTTTGTTTGAAACTGTATTGCACTGCTCAGCGTGAACGTCAGCTAGAGTGCTCGGAAAATAAACTGCAGATTAGAAATTTAACCGACTGATTGCATAACAATGATCATGATGGGTCATTGTCTATTTCCATTCTATGGGTTTTGAATATTTAACTGCGTAATTTAAACTGTCAGGAAGGGAAGCGTGGCAGCAATAGTGCTGACATTTTCAGTTTTTAAATTCCGGGATGTAGTACCAGATGCAAATTACGTCAAATTTTAGCCAAATTTTCGAGAATGCTCACAAAAAACAACGAAATATTAGCGGCTAAACGAATTTAGAAAACGGCTAATTTGACACAATTCGGCTGCAAAAAGCTCGTTCCCGACTCTCCACAGTACACCGAGCTGTTGTTGATGTTTTCACGACTACGCAGGAATGAAAAAAGCTGCTCAGTTATTCCACACACGTCGAAAATTCATAACTTCCTGATTCGATAACACATGTGCTGCTAGGCCTGTTGTAGTAACATGGCCGAACTTTCTGCAATGCAGCCGATCTCGAACTAAAATGTTGGGGAAAAACTGACCGAGTAGGTAAAATAATCATCGGTTGATGTATTGAGTAACTTTTAAATTAAAGGATGGAATATTGCTCCGACAGAACCCTGGATGCGCGTTTGTTGCGAAGAATATCTTCGCTTTTTAAAGATACCTTTTTCTGAATATATTGTTTTTTAAAAAGTTTCAAACTTTAAGTAATCTTTCAAAAAAATTCAGCAATCATTTCACTCAACAAACGTCTGTTAAGGTTACCATAAACTTGGTTAACATCTTAACTCCCACTCGATGTGACAAATTAAGTTAAGCCACATCAATCACGTTTGGGTTAAAAGCGTTTTTGGGAGTGCCACATGATTGTGATGACAACAAAACAAATAAAGGATTTGTCCGTGTCAACATTTACATCTTCAACACGCACTCCGGAGCAACTGCGCAGCGTCGAACATTACACTTTCCGAACCCTTTCAACGCCCACGCCGGTCACTACAGTGACCGGTACTTTTTCGGCCATAACTCGTCAGCCGCTAGAGCTAGAGAGCTGTTCAAACCCTCTACGGATTCGTGAATGCTTCTAGCTTCGCTTTCAAAAATTTTTTCAATTTTGGGTTTGGGGTTCTCTGTGGGTGACGTCACAAGTGGGGGTGTTTTCGCCTTTTTGGCCGGGTTTACCTTGCCCTGGGCGCCAACCAACGGGCAATTTTTTAGGTCATATCTTTTTTGAAACTTGGCCAAACTCCGCGTCTTTAAAGCCCTTTAATGACTTTCTAGCACATCTGGGGCCAAAATTATGGCTCAAAAACTTAACTTCCGACAAAAATGAAAAGATACACAAAAGGTATGACTTGCTCTCTCAGGGCAAATTTTGGCCAACCATAACTCGGCAGCAGATTGAGCTAGAGAGCTGTTCAAACCCTGTAAAGACTCGTGAAGTCTTGTAGTTTAGAATTAAAAAAATATATTTTAACTTTTGGGTTTGGGGTTTTTGATCAATGACGTCCTGATTGGGGTAGGTTTTGCGGTGTTTTTGTAACGTCATCGGCCGATTCATCAAGCCGATTTTGTGGCTCAAAGTTTTATTGGATTCTAGGCCAGGGTTTTTTTAAGGTGTTTTAGGGACCCGATTCGGGTCCCTAGAATCAGAGAAACTTATCAAGGGAAATATCAATGCAATTAATCTAAACTTTTTCAGGACCCTACAGGTCCATACTGGGTACCTAACATTTTCCTTACAAAAACCTGTTGTAGGCTGTTATACGAGTCTTAAGAACAATTGATCGACTTTCTAGCGTTTCTGGTTCAAAAGCTATGCCAAAAAAATTTCAAATATTTCGGGAATTCCTAAGGAATTTCCGGGGTTTCCCTAATTAATTTCCAGAAGTTTGGCCATAATTTTGGAACCAGAAACGCTAGAAAGTCCGTCAAACCTTCTAAAGACTCGTATAGCCTAAAATCCAACAAAACTTTGAGCTACAAAATCAGCTCGTTTGGTCGGTTCCCAGGAAATGATGACGTCATCAGAATGTAAATCGAATATGCATAAACGTACTCCCATCATGTAAACATAAACAAAAATCTCGACATCCAAATTAAAATATTTTTTTATTGCTAACTATAAGACTTTCCCATCTTTAGAGGGTTTGAGCAGCTCTCTAGCTCAATCTGCTGACGAGTTATGGACAGTTATGGACATGGGTATGATATACCCAGGGTCAACCTATGTGGGAGTAGAATTGTGGCCAATTTTTGGTTTTTGAGCCATAATTTGGGCTCCAGATATACTAGAAAACCAATCAACGGCTTTAAAGACTCGGATGATAGCCTAGATTCCAAATAAAACTTGTGCCAAAAAAATGGTCCGTTGGATTGGCGCCCAGGGCCAGGTGAACTCGGCCAAAAAAACAAAGTCACTCCCACTTGTGACGTCACCCACAGAGAACCCCAAACTAAAAACTGAAAATTTTTTTCAATCGCAACTAGAAGACTTTCCGAATCCGAAGAGGATTTGAACAGCTCTCTAGCTCTAGCGGCTGGCGAGTTGTGGCCAAAGAAGTACATGCCGCTGTAGTGACCGGCATGGGCGTTGAAGGGTTTTAATGAAAACTGTTAACTCGTGCAGAATGTTTCAGAAAATTTTATTCGGTTGTCACAGGCCAAGAGCTGTTGGTAACAAAACTTTGAAACACTGAAAAGAATATTCGTCGTTTGGCTGTATCCACTGTCGCGATCAGCTCAATTTCGCCGTTTGGTGTGGCAGCTGTTCCGGAGCTTTTAAAGGAACTGCATGACAACCTTTGATGACAGACGAGTTCTGCTCCACTAGGTTGTCAACGGTCGGTTACGCACGAATGCGCAGTAATCGGCATGTCACTCCCAGTTAGTCTCCCACTGGCAGTTCGTTTCTCTTTGCGAGCATGGGAACATGTCGCAAGAAAAGGATTTGTGAACAAAAGAAGATTTTCTTGCATTTCCTGTGAAGCGCCTGTTTCGACACCAGCACAAAAGTACGAGGCCAGTGAAACGAGATGTGTATCAAGGCCTCCTGGAGAGAGAGGCCATGTGTGGAAGCCGACCTGGTTGATTTGTTTCACTGCACCTTGTACCATCATCCACACTCCCATACCAAACATCACTTTGCTCAATCGCACACATCAGCTTCAAAATTTGCAGCAGATCATGCTCAAATTGCGTGCTGCATGGTGTCTGATGATGAATTCAATGAATTCGTCTTTTGTGCTTCAGTCTACGGTTCTTAGAATGGTATATTGAGAACCTCCAACATCTACGGGGGAAGTCATATGTCAAGTCGTCGCACCTGGATTTGAATTGAACCTTGTGACCTTTGCGTTGGTAAGCAATTTTACTGAAGAGAAAAATTGATCGTTTTCGTACTTTATCAAACAGCTTTGCCTGTTTGTAAAACGTTTGATTTATTCTTTGTCAACGCAGATGAAACCGTTTGACAATCTCATTGCTATAGACCAGTCCGTCGTCATGACAACAAGATAATAGCCCATAGGATTCGTGGTTCGCCAAAAAACGCTGGTGCCGTTGTTTTCAGATCACAATCACCAGTCTCGTTCGCACGCTACTGGGTCCTGTCGAACAAAATGTTGCAAAACGTGGTAGAAACCATCAAACAGTGGCATTAACTCTCTGAAACCAAATATTTTAGTCAGAGGCCAACAAACAAAATCAATACTTCGCTGCACGGACTCTATTTACAAAAGGCTCTGTGGTGACCGTCCACTGCGCAGCACTTTCATATACATCAGTGACTTTATGCTAACTAACAGCGTTACGAATGTCTAAACACCCTGGACAAAGCCAGGATTGCCTCTCCCCCCAAAAAATTGCGACATTCGACAGCAGGCCACGATAATTCGAGTCTTTCCAGTTGCAGACGGAAACACGAATTTCTCATCAAATTATACTTGCAACTTTATATTTCAATTCCATATTTATTTCAAAGTGGAAAGACCACTGTGTTGTAACACGCTAGCAAAAGAAAACGAAATACGTTTGTGCAAATTGCAACGTTTGAAAACTAAATCTTGCAAGAAGATTGAGACCAAAAACTCACTTGATGTTATGAGAACATAAAAAGTGTTATATTAAAGCAACAGTTTCTGGATTGGTCCCAGAACTCATAGAGATACAGTTGGGGAAAGTTGCCTTTCCGAACATTATGCAAATACTGCATGAGTAGTTGGATAAATTAGACATTTGTTGGATAAAGGTTCATAAAATGTCTTTTCCATCATCAGGAGTTTTTATAAAGTTTAAAATTCTTTTTGAGTTGCATGACTTATTTGTACTGAAATACGGTCAGACACATATGCCAGTGCCACTGGTTACCAACAAAAATTGTTGCGATGCTGTCAGCAAAAACCTTGAAATTGACAAAGCTACATTTTGTGAACTTCCGTAAATTTGGGGTTAATTACGTCTGCGCTAAAACTAAATACTACGAACCCGACACTGCAGTTGACAAAAGCTACTTTAAAAAAATGCTTATCATACTTTATTCATGTAAACAAAAATATATTGCAAGATTTCTGCACAACAAAAACTTTTTTTGACAAAATATGTTTTGAATTAGGGAAATTTTGAATTTCGGAAAAATAGTGTTTTTGCAATGATAACGCGCATATTGCACAAGTAACTTGTGCCTTGATGCACCAATGTGCCTGACGAGGTTTTGTATTCTAGCTGCAAAACCCAATAAAAGCTCCATTCACGAGAAGTATCAAACCCGATGTACCACGATTGAGATCTACTTGAAAGTGGTTTACGTTTGGTTTTTCATTCATACTGTATAATGTCAGCAAAACTATATCAGTCATCTGTTGTGAGAAATTACAAAGCAAGTAATCACCAGGCCCGTAACCAGGTTGGGACACCTAGGGAGGCGAAGAGTTTTCAGAGAGAAGCCCAAATTTTTTAAAATGTGTCCCGTAGTTTTAAATTGTGTTCAATGCAAAGCGAAGCCGAGAAGCTTATAAAATTATTTATGCAGCATGATATCAAAACTCAAAAATACTTTAGTAGAAACAGAACCAAGTCTGATAAAATCTTCTTCAACCTAAAAATGGTTTACTGAGAGTTTTGCCCATTATTTAAAAATTATCTTCCCCATTTGTGGTTATTTTGCATTTATATTGGGTTTGGCTTTCACTTTTTCAAAATAGTGTAAGTCTCACTTTGGGACCGCTGGAATAAACACGTGCAGTAAATTTCTTTGTTATGTTTAAAGACTTTCAACAGCAAAAGTCTTTGCTTGTTTGCCAGCCTGGCCAACGTTCTGACACAGCTACGTGGGTCAACTCACATTGTTGGCAGGAGGATAGAGGTACTCGTTTCCTAACACGCTTTTCTCTCCTCTGTGCTGTAGTGGGACATACTTGTTGAATGTCGTTGTTGATCCAGTTGCATCCAAATGAACATTGCCGTACTGAGTTACAGGCACTGGACTGTTTGAAATCTGCAGAATTGGATCACCATTTTTTACATTCATAACACTTTGTTATCGAGAAAAAACGCTTTTTGCAGTTTAGAAATTAGTTCGTGCTGTCAAAATACGTTTTAATAGCTGCTGTTTTGTCGAAATCAAAGAGGGATAGAATGGAAGTAAAAGGCTTTGTTTCCGGATACATTGTCAGTATCCTAGGGAGGCAAAAGGAAGCTTGTACTGATATTATTGATATTGACGCTGTAGAAGACTGGAAGAGAAATGAGGCTAGGGGGGAGACCCAACAGCATTTGAGTTTTAGGAGGAAGAATAAGGATCGAATAGGAGACCTAGTCATTTTTCACTTCGAGAGCTGTAACCGATTGAATTTCCCTTCCACACACCTTCCTCATGGCTGCGCTTTTTACTGTGCTGAAGTTCAGCTCTGCCCACTGGGAAAAATGCGAAGATCAATTTCCAGCCACCGGCTCCATGTTTTCAACCGAACAAGGTAAATAACGTTTAGTGGTGTCTGGTAAAAACGCCTAGATTTATAATAATACTTCATCTCAAATACCACTTCAACCAACAGCATTTTCCTTAGCCTAGGGATCCCTGTACATTCTTAATGTTTCGTAATTTTTGTAGAAAATCCAAACAGCTTCGCTAGAAAATTTGGATTATACGTTCAGGCAACGAACAAATTTGTGGCTTACAAACTTATTAAATGCAATTAAGCTCGCATAAAAATTGTTTGTTAAGCGAAAATCTACTTGTTGAAACGCAGTAATTTGGTTCCAGTTAAAACACAGATTTTTGACCCATGTGACTTACACGTTGTCTACGGATGCAGTTTCATCACAACTGCTTTTAATTTTGATTTATTAGATTTTTGACTTGATCAAAAATTTGAGAATGACAACTTTAGGGGTGCCATCATATGGCGAAGCCTGGACACAACAGGAAGCTGGAATTAGGTGTTATCTTGACACGTACGTGATGTTGAAAACGCTTTACAAGCTGCGAAATAGGGCAGTCTTTAAAAGTTAAGCGCGTCAAGTTGTTTTGAAAAGTAGAAATACAGTAAACTTCAAATTGAAACGTTACCTGAAGTGACATAAAAAAGCTGACATTGTCAATTACAATGGAAAAAGAGTAGTTCAATGCTTAATAAAAGGCCGCATGTTGGTTTTATGAATATTAAAACGATTTTCACTTCTTTCGCTTTTTCATATCAAAGAACAAAAGAACTGAAAACAACATGATTTGAAAATACCAAAAAAGCAAATAACATAAAAATCTGTTAATCTCAAAAAAGCTGTTTGAATAAACGGCAACTCAGAAGCAATGAATAATACATTTCCTGGTGAAAAAGGCCCCGACAATCATGTTCCAATTACAAATCTTTTCTACCTCAGTCGATCGAGAAAACTGGTAAAATACTAAAACCAACCTCATTTTCGCCGTTCCCTCCGTAACCCCCGGCAATCAACGCACATGCTCTCACTCCACTGCCAAGTCTTGTTGACATGGTGATACCTTGGTGTGTGCTGGAAGCTGCTGCCACGCTGGAAGAAAAATTTTCGGCGAATTCTCTGCGATAATCTGGAAACAGGAAACAGAATTATGCAAAATAACAGCGACCACCTTCGCTGTAGCAAATTGGTAAGCACTGCGAAGATCAATAAAAATGATAGATTTCATTAGAATCCTTACACGTGGCCTATTTGAGCATGCAGATATCTTAGTGTAATGGTATAAACATCCATTTGCTATACAGCAAGTTGCAACGTGATGGTCAAACAACTATTTGTATTGCATGTGATTGATGCTTAAAGCTCCAAAGCAGAAACGATGGCTCACTTGCATTGCATCTGCTGCAAAGACCCGTGTCGCAACGCACTGAAATATCATTTCTCAGTTCAAACCTCTTTTGGTGCTCACTCATTTTTAACTTACTTGCTTGGATGTATCTTTCATGAAGCATTTGTTTAAAATGCAATTATACGGTTGCGCTGCAGCTCTTCTTAAAATTGCTGTTACAAAATGAAGGTTGAAAAACCTACGTGTTATCACCAATTCAAAAATGTTGAAATATTTTTGCTGTACAACTTCGCTTGACGAACTAAAATTGCTGTTTATTTGAAAAAAATGTTGAAGTGCTGTGCAGACATTTCAACGTTTCAGAAGAAAATGTGGGTTTCGCATTTATTTCTTAAAATTCCAGGAGAAATTCCTACAGATTCTGTCTATGAGGCTTAGAGCGAGCTGTCACCACGTTGCAAGCCGCATTTCAACATTTTTTAAGGGCAAGCAAGTCGCCGCACCTCCGCGCGTTGGCCACCGGTCTCGGCCGTCGCTACTGTTCAGGGGGTAGAAGCCTTCGCCGGCAAAAGCGAACGCGTTGTTCGGCGCAGACGAGTAGAACTGGTCGGAAAAAGGGATCGACGACCCGGCTGGCGGAGTGGAGAATGTCCAGGAGGCGGCCGCGCTCGACGCAGTCGCGGCTTTTCGCTTTTTCCATTTTGCTCGTCTGTTCTGGAACCACACCTGAATGAAACGCAGGAAGGCGTGAAGTCATGAAATAAATTCATCCGATGTTGCTCCGGTTTTTCTGGTGCACAGTCCAGACAGCCGCGCAAGGCTTGCAAGCTTGACGAGGTTGTCTAGAGTTTTCTTTCGACTGTAAAAATACACAATTTCGTTTTCGAACGGGTAACGCTGCTTTCGTGTCAATTTGTTCAGCCATTTTGACGCAAACGCAGAATGGAAAATGCAGCAGATATTCATCACACTTGAGTCAATATTTCGTCCAAAGCTAACGCAGTTTGCCGCTATAAGAAAAAATCTGAAAAATACTCATATAGGTCATTGATTTTTTCTTTTAAAAACCACCCATAATACAATTTTCAAAGTTTCGCTTGAAACGCGTAGTTTTTCAAAAAAACACCAGGCAACGTTATTTTCTTTCTTACAACTTTACTAAAAGCTATGGTGAAATGTTTGAACTTTTCAACCTTAAAATATCATAATTTGCAAGCGAAACTTGCGCTTCTGAAGCATGCATTTATTGCAAGATGAACAAGTTGTCTTGCTCACTGGACACTGTCGCCTCTTCGTCGTTAGAAAATAAACGAACACATGATTATTACAGTGAATTTTCCAGGCAATTTCGCAAAAAGCAACTTGGTTTTGAAAATTCTCCTGAAACTTCTTTGAATTTAAAGTTACACGTGAAAGTGTGTTAAATATTGACAATCTTGCAAAATCCAGATTTCCCTTAGAAAGCAAAAATAAATCTTTCACGATATGTGCAGTCAAACTTCTGAAGAAGTTGTGCTGTTCTCCTTTGGGCGGCTGTTTGATGTTCGCCTGGCCTCGGTTGCGAGCAGCAACATGCCCTCACTGCATTTCCCGCGGGGAGCGAAGGAACCCACGATCGTCTAATCGATGCAAAGGCGGGAGCTAATGGTCAAATCTCGTCGCGTTTTTATCCGACATATTCCGGTTGTCACTGTCGAAAACCGGCTCCCTTATAAATGCGTGCCCAACTTCATCAAAAACGTATTTGTTTTCTGCACAAGCGCGTTTGTTTTCGTCACAAGCGGGTTTGTTTTCGTCATGCTTGCACTGTTGACATATGCGACAAGGCGAAGCGCTCGGCAACCCAGCGTCGTGAAAGGGAACGACAAATATTCGGTAGGAACTTTGATTAATAATTGATTTACTGTCTTTTTCAGGGAAGAAAAAGTTATATGAAAAGGTTCTGAAATTCTTGGACGATTTTTGTTTTGTCCTGTCACTAGTATTGTATAATGTGTCCATACTACGCTACAAGAAAGTCGCATATAACTCCCAAGTCTTTAATTGACATATATTTCTCTTCGAAAAACGTTCCGAGGTTTTGACGAGTAATTCGAAAGGTCCTAACCTACCGGTTGAAGTTCCCAAATTTTTTGTAGATTGTTGAAGAAAATTTCGGATAAATTTATTGGCGAAAACTTTTGTCAGATTACATTCCTTCAAAAATAAACAGTTTCTCCAGAAAAGGTAAATATCACAAATGATGCATTGTCTAAAATGGTTTGTAATTGCATATAGGCCGTTTATTTTCCGTCAAAATCCCGCACACTTGAACGCTGTATTTCCTCACGCGAACTCGTTTCAAAAAGGGTGTTTGAACAAAGTGCAATACGACAGGCCACCAAAAGTTTTCTTGGCACTGCTGGCGTTTTACCAAAGCTTGATCCATCTTATTTCAAAATTAATCGATTCATTGGCTATGATGTGCTACTGTAAGGCAAAACCAGGGAAGAAGCAAAAAGTCAAATAAAAAAAGAGTTTTCAAATCAGCTTAAAATTTTCTGTCAAACAATAGTACTTTTAGGAATGTTCAATCACTGAACCTGCGCCCTGTATAACTGTTGTTGGAAAGACAGGTTTTTTATTCGATATCGTTTTGCCTCAAACTTGTTTACCATTACACATAAATTATAATATATGGAATAGGACTCAAGAAGCTGTGACCGAAATAGCACCAGTTTTTGAAACAAAGATAAAATTTTACGTTTGAAATTCTCTAAATATTTTTGAAGAAAGAGAAGAACAAGTCAAACAATTACTGAGCTTGAGTTAGTTTTAGAACAAACCAACCCTTCGGTTTATTTTCTAAACGTGTTTGTTACGATTTTGGAGGGCATTTTGGTGCGATCCCATACAAACAATAATGACTTATAGTTAGCTGAATCGCTAAACATGTTAAATACCCCGTTTGAATTTATATACAAAACTACAAAGTATCTTTCTTTCAAGGGTCTGAACGTTTGAGCCCGTGTTGACAATTTAATCATTACAACTTCAAGCCTGTGCCAGCAATTCATTGCGAACTTACAATATTTGAAATTGATACCCACTCAAGGTTGTGATTGCAATATGCTCATAGAATTTTTACCGATATTTTGAGAACCCGACCCAGAGTTGGTTTGCTAGAAGATGATAGAATGATAAACATTTTGCTTGCACGTAACCTAGCGTAAAGGTATGCAGTCAAACGCACTACCGGAAAGATTAGGATTAATCCACTAAAAACATAATGTGGACTATTAATCTGTATGGGTGTCATAAAAACATTGAAATGACCGAACCCTTTCATTGCAAAGAGTTAGGACACAAAATTTGCTTGGAACTCAGCGCGCACTTGGATAGTAACTCCAGGAGCGTCATCAAGTGGAATGTGTTTACCACCCGTGGGGCGTGTTTTCATCAAATGAGGTGTGTTTTCCCATCAGCGATTTTTGATTTGTGCCCGCTTTCTAGTAGGCTTGCGTATTTGGAAACGCTAGGGAACGTGTTCCCAGTGGTGAAATGTGGCAAGCTTGTGTGATGTTTTGCTACTGTTGCAACAAACTTTCGAATACTGACCGACATAAAAAACTGGTCACTTTTCACTTGTGTTAAAATTCAGTCGAACCCCTTGTGAACGTACCTGAACACGTGACTCGGTCAGGCCAATCCGAAGCGCCAACTCTTCTCTCATGAAAATGTCCGGATAATGAGTGCTCGAGAAACTTCGTTCCAGTTCGCTTAGCTGCGACGGGGCGAACCTTGTACGGTGACGCTTGGCTTTCGTCGTCGATGCCGCCGGAGCGTTCGTCTCGCTCGAGTTTTTATCTTCTTTCTTTTTCGGATTTTTTTCGGCTGTTTTCGGAGTGGATCGGAAAGTCTCGCAAGCGTCCGATCGATTATGGTAGGAGCCAGATGATGTAGTGGAAGGGTTTTCAGTGATGGCTTGGATTTTTTGTTTTGCTTGTCTGTCCTCATTCTTAGGCAACAATTTCTTTTCACAGCTTTTACGTAACCCACAGCTAACTTCAAAGCTTACACCAAACACCTCTGAAACATCGGATGCCTTCTCCTGATTCCTTGAAAGCCACTGGCAAGTTTTTGGCTGACGATCATCCGATGCATCATACAGAATATCATCCTTTGTTTCTTGATGCTGAAACTGCATCCCGCATTCTTTAAAATCGCTGCCTGTATTTCTTTTAACGTAACGACACGAACTGAATGTCTTCTCAACCAAACACTGCGACGATGGAGAAAAGGCATTGTCCACAGAGTACAAGTTCTTCTCAAGATAGGTCGTCCCGCCGTCTAAAGGATTTTCCTGACTGGGAGTCTGTTTGAGGGAGTTGCTAAAAGTCATGCTAGGTGCTTGGCGGTAAGTAGAACAATGACGATCTCCAGAAAACTGTGTGTCTAACCAATCGCCGTGACTGCCGAAACTAGTTCGAGAACAGGGTCTAACACCATCGGGTGTCAGTTCATTCGCCAACAATGTATCCAAATGTGACGTAGGTTGCGGCATATGCGGTTTCAACGAGTTCATTATTTCACATATGAACACAAAATCAGCTCAGAAAGCGTATCATTGGGATTCTTGTGAAAGATATCGCCACAGCGACCTGTCTAACTCAACACTAGGAAACAAGAATAATTTCTGAATAAATTTATACAAGCCGTGCCAAACCAGCTTTTTGAACTTGGCGATATTGCGAATAACCTAATCATACATAATAAGTTCTTTTCACAAAATAAATTTTTGGCACCAAAATATTTCCTACGTCTTACGTCAGCGCATACAAAATTAGTGCTGCTTTTAGTCCATTCGCAAAAGAGCGATACTGCTAAAAAATGTCCGACTGCAGCTGCTTGTTGGTTAAAAGATATGTTGCTTGCGTTAAAAGTAAATTAAAGTCATTCAGTTTTCTTCAACAGTACAGTCCCGTTATTGTAATAGATAACAATGCATAAAAACGGAATATCAGGAGCTTTAGGTCTTTTAAGTTTATTTTAGGAAAGACTCAAACACCGCAAGCAAGATAGAAATCTGTCGTCAAAAGGTGTCGGACATTTCCATAACAGCCAAATACTGTACCTTTGAAACTTGCAGATAAATCGAGGCACCTCAAGATATTAAATGAGCCAAATATTCTTTTAATCAATTTTTGGTATTTTCACATTTTTCGCGGAAATAACTGAACTTGTCAGGCGTAGGGCATTACTCCGCAATAATCAGCAGTTACGCAGCAACGTTGGACTAGAAATTTTCGAATCAAGTGTTTTTCAATGAATTAGAAAAGTTTTCTGGGGTTGCAATAATGACATTTGGTCGTGTGCTGTAAGTTTTTAATTTCTGCAATGACAAGGTGGGTGCTGTTTGAAAATCAACTGTAGTTTTTCAATCATCCTACAGACGCAAAGTGAAGAGGGCAGACTTGTTGAATAAACGTTTAGAAGCTGAAATTTGCAAACAGGTCTCGAGAAGAAAAAGTGGTCAATGCGAAAAAACAAGCCAAAAATTAAAAAACTCAGTGCTTTACTCCGATACACCGAACCTTTGCTTTGCACCTTTTGAACAGATGATGGATGTATCGACACGAACAAGATTTTGTATCGTGCATCTTCCTCAAGCGAACGCAATTAATAAAAACTGGTTATACTACCTGTATAACCCCAAAAATTGCCAATGTGCAATTAACAGTTTCTCAATACCGACAGCATGAGCATCATGCAACAACAATGGAATCTCCAGTTATTCATGTGCGACGGCCACCCCTCCACTTCAGAGTGCCTCGGCTGCTTCGCAAAACAATGCTTCATTTTAATGCGCGTTCAACTTGCTCTCCTTGCAAACAAAACATTAATCGGCTCTATTTTAATCTCAGATTCAGCTGTCGCGCGCTTGCTTGCATTACGGATAAATTGCCTCCAAATTATATCAAATTGACGAGTCTACCCGCTGCTAATGAAGCCTGGCCTCTGTCGCGAAGAGCAAATGAGCGCTTTCCTGCCGCCACCGCGCGTGCCAGATCTGGAATATTTACAGCGGCGCGGTCTCGCGTACAGGTCATGCAGACCACGCAAAGAAAGCTGCTTGCAAATGCATTTGTCCGTGGTTCTCACAATCCGCGCGCGAAACGCGAGTTCAGCAACTAGCAAAGAAAGAAGCGTGGATAGGTACGAAGCCTGTCGCGCCCCAGATAGACAGCGTGGCTTTCATCTTCCTTGGTCCGCGCTTTGATTTCCTCGCGAAAACCAAACGACGGTGGCGACCATCAGGATTCTCGGCGTTGGATTAATTATCTCCGATTGTTAAAGAAGGCCAAGCAGCGTTCCAGTGCAGCTGCGGACGCTTTCCTCATAAGCTTACCCTGTTTTGCAGGTTTCGTAGGAACGGCAGTTGTCCTGTTAGTTGTTAGCTTGTTGCGCATCGATCTGTAGCTTTAAAGACAACGAAGTTTTCCTAACAAAACGTCCCTACAAATTGCCGATTGTGCAGTTCGTTCTTCAGCAAAGGGTTCGCAGAAGATAAGCAGCGTTTTGGCAAATCCGTTTAAAAGTTGCTAAAGTGTTAACTTTGAGCAAGGCACCGGCACGTCATCGCTTAATAATTAGAAAGCCATTAAATGCTTATCAAAACCCAATAAACGTTCGGAAAACAAGCAAAATGTTAGCAATTTTTACAAAGATAAGTTTTTGCTCTTCCGTAGTTCACGCTTCAACGACAGCGAAACTATGGTCAAAATCAATGCAGCAGGAAATGTTACGGTGTTTCTGATCTAGTTAATATTAACTTCTTCCCACTTCAAGGATGTGCGTAATGACGATTTCCGGTAATATGCTTCTGTATCTCATGAGCTATTCGTGCTGCCCTAGTCTTGATAAATGACACAAACCCGTACGAAATTGAAAAAATCACAACAGAAAAGGATTTTTTTCGAAAAGGAGTGTTTAAGTTTTGACACTAAAATGCCTGCTCAATTTAAAACAAAATCCACATCAAAAAAGTAAAAAAGACTGCAAACTAATAAGAATTGAAAGCCCAAGATAAATGAAGTTATTGCACCTGTAAAGCACATCGTATCTCACTTTAGAAAAAAAAGTTGTTTTTGTTTATAACCGGCATTCAACTGCGTGGAAAGGTTGTTTGTTTATTTCACCAAAGTTGTTAAAATCATTGTTTGCCCAAAACCGGAGGTATCCATCCGTTACAGGACAATTAGTTTGAATTTCTTCTTCGAACTTCACGAGTTCAAGGTTAAACCCATTGTTTGTTAATAGACAGCTGGACGATATCGCAGCACTCGGTATTCATTTGCTGGTTCACAGCAATGAACGTTTAAAATCTACCGCGCAGATGAACCAAACACCAGGACATAGTCCTCGGCTACGCGACTACGACGCTCTACTTTTGCCAAGCGTGATCAGGTCTGTTACGTTTGCGCAACAGCGGGCAGGGCATACAACCGATTTCACGCCGACCAGATCCGAATACGCGTTTGCTTTCGTTCCGGCGGTAACCGGCAAAGATTTACTGCGTGGTGGAATACGTTAAAATGGGATTGAAAGAAAAAAAACGCGAAACTAATTTTTTCAAACGTGCTTGCTGGTGATCATCACCAATCGGCAAGATAATCTTTTTCTTTGTTTTTCTTCACGCAACTCTGCTGCTCACTTGAAATTCGTTAATTTTGGTTGATTATTTTTCATCGCTGCATTTCCTAAATATTTTCCACTGCCATTAGCAGCACATCCATTACGCGTTGCGTTGTGAGTTCATTTAAATCATGCCATGTTCGGTTGCCACTCAAGACGCTGAACGTCTTTGAAAGTTTTGCCATACTCTTATTTCAGCAGGCATGAAAAAAAGTGCAGAATTGAGCAACGACGGCGCAACGTTCCTTTCAGCTCCGAAAAACGTTACTTTCGACCAGGTCTTGCCTGAGCTGAGCAAGAGATTTTCCGACGTTTTTTGGCATGAGCTTTGTAAGGATGGTAGAAACGCTTCAAGGACTCATGGGTAGTCTTTATTATCCTCAAGGTGTTACCAGTCCACTCAAACATTTTTGAGAAAACTTTCCAGCAACGATCTTTCACCTTCAACCCTCCCTCCCCAGAACGTTTTGCTTGAAAATCCTTCACGGCGCACCTGCCGTCGTGCGCGTCGCCTCGCTTTGTTTTAGGCATAATCATGTGTAAATCAGGTAATCAATGCGGCTTTCCAAATCGGAAAAACGGATGGGTTATCTGGCCTCCACAGTAACTAATTTCGGTCTCCAGAGACGATAATCGTAACTCAAGTTTCCTTCGTTTCATTACAGCAAAATTGAGTGATATGCTGCGGCCATAAATCGACGACAGCACGGAACCTTTTTCGGACTTCGGAGACCCGCTAATAGGATCGAGGACGTCGGGGCAGCAGGTGGTTCTAAGACAGCACCATTTTTTAAAATCAAAATCAATAATATTTTTTTCACTAGAACTGGTGTCCGAAAACTTCTTCGCTCAGCTTTTTGTTTGCTGCGGGTTGTTTTCAACACCACGTCTGTTTATCAAACAACAAAGAGAAAATATCTCAGAATGTTAATGACCGCCTCCCAAGCAATGTTCGCAGAAACTGACGTTGATTCTTTGTGCAAAGACTTGTTTTCTGGTGAAGCAACACAGAAAATCCTGGACTTCTAATACAGACGGAGAATTGTCCACACCACCGGAAGGCGATACAGTGAGATGGCTCAGTTGTGAAGGTTATTATGGAAGTCTGGAGTTGCCGGCACATTTTGTAATTCCCCCGCAATCCTCCTTGAAAGGTAACCACAACGCAGGATGTTGAGTAGAGGCTTCATTTCCGGAAATGTGCTGTTTTCTTTTTCAATGTCGAAAGAAAAATAAGAAAATGGCGGTCAAAACTTTCCACTTGGCAAGGTGCATTTAATCAGGATGCAGAGAGAGAGGTGCTGTTGAGTCCATGCAATATTATTTGAGAAGGCAAATATTTTTCATTCTTGTACGATTCCAAACAAATTGTGTCTTGTTTTAAGCACCCTGACAACGGTTGTTCACCACGTAAACGCAATTGTTTACTTTAGAGATTACAATTGTTTATTTTAGAACTCCTGAGTACTTGAAAAGAATTGCCTTCACAAATAGTCTTGTTGGGACTGAACCATAGATGAAACGTTGATAACAACGCTCTTGTAGTGTTATATCAGAAGTACCTCAAACAACAATAAAAAACATTGCACGGGTATGAGCCTTTCAAACAATATCAACGGCAAGTATGAGTGTAACCTCAAGACTGACCCATGACCCATTCACTGTGCCTGCGACTGGTTCAAGACCTCACGTGCTTTGTCTTCAAACATAGTTGATGCGCCGGGAGGAATCGGTTAACTGTGCTCCGGCGCTAAGTATCCACGATTCACATGAAGGCTACAGCTAGAAGAGTGAGGTCCAGCTACAGGCAAACGAGCCTCATGCGGCCCGCAACAGCGTTTTCGGTGGCCCGCGAAAGCATTCAGGAAAAATGCTCGAATCTGAAATTTGTTGAAAAGCGTGTGGGATTACATTTGTCACACTGAATTGCTTGCGCTGGATAACGTGTTTTTGCACAAGAATGATGAATAATATCTTTTTTGTGTACCACTTTGTTTTATTTATTTATTGTACGATAAAATTAGAAGGTACGGCCCTCAGCCAACCACCCGCTGGGGCACCTCTCTGGATAACCACTGTGTCTTTTCGGTGCCCCAGCTTTCGTTGTCTTGAAGCGTGCGTCTGGCGCAATAAACTCAGTATCGCCAAATAAATCTGTCTATCTATCCGCTGAACGCGGCCTACGCAACGTGGCATTCGAGCCAAATTAATTCCAATCCCCGCACTAGGCAATTTTAGTTAGAACAACCACAACATATTCCAGTAAAAATGCACAATACTAACGGTGTTGCAGACTGTAGAGAACTTCTTGAAATTAATCAGGAAAGACAGTTATCCCAACTGAAATGTTTTGCACTAAAAATGTACTCGACGTTTGGAAACACAAATGTGTGTGAGAGTACATTTTCTACGATGAAGCAAGTCACATCTATAAACAGAAATCGAATGGCAGACGAAACACTGGACGATAGTCTCAAGCTTGCACCACTAACACTGGTATTGATAACCGAACGATAGTGTCACAGAAGTATCGACCACAGGAATCCCACTGATAGAGATTTGTAATAAATTTCGATTTGCTATTGTGTAGTAGTTTCAATGACGCACTTCCTTATCTTCCTTTTCTTAGTTTCAAACGTTGTGAACCTGTTGTTGTACGCATAATTTTATTGGAAGTAGCCGGCGAGTTGTCACGTTTTTGGAAAGTGGCCCGTAGTTCAAAAATAATTGGACCACGCTGAGCTAAGAGGTCACAAGCCAATCCAGCATTTTCTTTTTAAATTCATTTCAGGCGTACTGCCATAAACCCAGTGATGCTGTCTTGAGAAACGTCGTGTCCCCCGCCTTGCTGAACTGGGCGGCGCTTTCTTACTTTTTTAGGCAGCACCTAAAAATTAGAGCTGTTTCGTCGTTTTGTGAAATACTCAATAAAAGCGCTCAACTAACTCCCCTGCAGTAATGTCTTTTTTCCACAGTTCATCCAAAATGTTTTAAGTATGATGCATTCCTGCTAATACCAAGCACTGTTTCAAGAAGATGCTGAAGTGAAACTTTTAATGAGATTACACAGCTAACACGATTTCCAAAACGATGTAAACCAGTAAAAAATTTAAAATATTTGAAAAGTACTGATTGTATAGTATGCTGAAAGTTCAACATCACAGCAACTTTCTAATAAAGTACTAGACAGTTATAAGTTATGGGCCGGACTCAAAAAAATTTCAAACAAAATTAAATAGGACATTCGTCAAAGTTCTTTTAAAAATGATATTTTTACTAATGGCTTTTGTTAATGATAGTCTTTGTCTATGTAATTATCATGCATAAGACAACTACGGAAAGAAATTTGACATAAACTTGATACAGTTAACATTTGGATGAACAAAAAAATACTTGTATTTTAAGTAGTACCAAATAATATCACTTCTTGCTAAGAAACCCTTTTCTTTAAATATAGTTTGAAAAATTTTGTGACATGTGTTTAAATCAGATAAAGTCAAAGCATCACGAAGTTGCCAGTGCCAATTACCCATCTTTTTTTATTGGAAAACATAATTCGTTTACTGAAAAGAAACAACTTGCAGAACATAAAATCACAACCTTGACTCACACATTGTGAAACTAACGGTCTTGAAGAGTTCCATACACTTGATTCAGTTTATTCGAATCGCGTTAATATATTGCAAAAGTAACTGGATACGAACCAAAAGTAAAATACGAACCGGCAAACACCAGTGATGGCAAGTCGAATTTAGAAATGCAACACACACAAGAAAACAAGAGAAAAAGCACATAACAACTTGTTTGAGGATTTTCAGCATTGGTGGCGGTTTTAGATAAGAATGTAATTCTTAAAAACTTACATCTTCATCACCGAACGTTATTTAGTATTAAATTCAAGCATGACCAAATTATGGCCCAAGACCACATGTTTGTCCAAGTTACTGTGTAAGAAAAAAGCCGATTCATTTCTCTTCATATTATTTGCATAAACTCACACAAATAAACAAACCATCTGCCCCCGACCCGACCCTCTGTCGCGATTAATCAAAAGCCAACCGTAAGCTAAATTTCACTCCACCCTAATCCACATCATTCTATGAGGTGTGAGTAATGAATTTCATGCGAAATCAAAACAGAATTGTATGAATTTTCCCTTTGTAATTCTTACTTCGTGAATGCTCCTGTTCACTCTTTCCAGTTTCAACTGCACTTATTTATCTCCGCATGCATCAGACCAATGTTTTTGGCTCAAGCTTTGCCATGCATTCGCTTCACAAACGTTGGCGTAATCTGTGCGGCTATGTAAGATTTTCAAGTTGTTGTTGTGTTGCTACTGGTTAATTCCTTTGCAGTAGAAACGTGATTGGCATGAAAAATATATTAAAATTAACTAATGAAGTGACTGCGACTCTCGTCCATATAATTTTACAAAACAATTTTAACTTGACTCAGTGCCAAGATTTTTGAGATATAATTGATTCAGTTTTAAAGGCAAAAAATGTACTAAGCTCATGTTTAACATTTTGAGCTGGAAGAGACATGTTTACTCTTTTTTGAGACAAGTTCATGCACTGAACGTATTTGTTCCTAATTCGATAATTTCCAAACAATGCTGCGTGTGTGTTTCAGTAGCAATGTTTGCGAGAGGCTTTTCATGTATTTTTGTTTGTTTGTACTGGTACCAGGTCTCAGGCAACACATTTCGTTGTTAAAATCGCAATCGGGTGAGATCACACTGGGGACTTTACCCACTGGTGTTTTACTCCAGTGTGGTCTTTCACCGGCGAAGTATAAAACTTATCACCGTCTTGCCTAAAACCTCCTCATCCGTTCAACGTTTGAAGCGAAAACGATTTCAAGCCAGACGACAGGTTCGGAAAGAGCAATTTAGAAAAAAAATACAAATTCAGGCGACACCTACGTGCCCAACATTGCAGCTCTGCGTGAGACCCACTGCTGCAAGACCATAACAGAGCTGCTCATCTACAACCGATCCATCCAGTGCCTGGTGCGCGTGACCTTCCAAGGAGGTCAAGACCGGTTTGAGCTTCCTGAACAGATGCCGCGATAGTTTTGCAGAAAGCAAGCGAGGACTACAACTGGTCGGCCTTTTCGAACTCGCACACCTGTGTGCATTCCACCTCAGTGATATTATACAACGATATCTGACTATCTGCAGTGAACGTAATCAAGCAGCAGCGACATATATTGGCCATTCAACAAATCTGTTTTATTAACCTTTTCTATTCTTCGTTTAATTTTTAGTTTTTGCGTTGTGGTTTTTATACGCCATTCCAAGTCTTACTCTGATCCAAGATAGCTTTCTTTGGTGAAAAATGGTCAACATGTCTTCCTCAGGTGTCTTTTTAATTGTCACTTTAGAGAAATGACACCTTGCCCTTGACTAGGTAAACAAATGTAATACGTTAATCGTCTTCGTCATTGCTTTTCAAACCAAGCAGGTCAGCAGTTCGAATCATTTTTCCGTTTTCATCAAAACCCGGGTCTCTCGGAGGAGGTCGTGAGGCTCCATCTGGCGGCTGTTCATCACTTTCAGCAGGTGGCGCTGTATGCGTATGAATCTATAAAAAATGCAAATTAGCACAGTCAGCAAAAATGTTTGTCACCCAAGGAGTGTCACTTAAAAAATTCAATGATCAAGTAGTTTTGACGTGGGTTTGATTTAGTAAGAAGGTTTTTTAATTGAGATGGAAAATTGTTTTCAGTTGAAGCCCATCAAAGATTGTTCAAAAATTGCTTGTAAAAACTTGTTTCCATTATAGAAACGTACGACTTTCAACAATCTGAAAAAGACGAGTTCAATGCAAATATTGTTTACATAAAAAATGTCAAACAATTTAAAAACTTGTTTCCCAGCCATGATTCATCCGTGCTATTTGTGCCGATGTTTCCGAAAAACACAAAAAGTTTTGTTTCGAAACAAAAACAAAAATCAAAATCAACCATCGTGCCTGATGACGAAAATAAAGTGAACACAAACTTTTAATTGCGACACACCTTTCTTACGCGCGTGTTAATTTAAACTTACTAGAAAATGTTAAACATTTAAGAAATGCTTGCGTTTTTGTATTTTTTTGGATGTTACTGGGGTTAATCTGCTTTACACATAAAATTTACTTCGAACAGAGGTGCTTCTTAAATATTTTTTTACCATCAGTTGAAATGTTCCTGGTAAAAGTTCTTATAAATTCTTTCTTGACAATGATAAATGTAACAGCCAAAGCTAACGAAGTAAAAGACATTTAGTAAACTTTTCGATAAATACTGTTAACATCGTCAGTACGGTGAAATATGAATTACAATGAGCCTGCCGAAATTTCTGTAGTTTTTTGACATAGCTAATTCGTCTGGGTAAAGTTTCAATCTTTACCTATGGAGTACATGTCGAAAGATGTTTCCCTTAAATAGTTACACCAATAACATTCCCTCGTTTTTTAATGTATTTCCCTAATTTTGATGCGTTCGCATTTCCAAACGAGTTATACAACTTAAAATAAGAATACAAATGACCTTCATCGTATCTTTAGCTAGAGTATTCACTCCGCTTGGGTCTATTTGCTGGTCGCCACCGCGGCGACGTAAGTAACGGCATTGTCCCATGTCAGTCCAACCATATTGCATCGATTTCATCATAAGCTCCATCGAAAAGTTCCGCAGAACTGTGCGCATGAAAGACGTTTGCCGTTTGGCCGGCTTCTTTTCCTTTTCCTCTTCTTCTTCTTTCTTCTTTCGTGCTTCTTCTTCTTCTGGAGTCTCCTTTTTGTCCCTGAGCAGCAGATTTAAACATTTATATGTCTACACTGTTTACGACACGAAAAAAGCTGTGATTAGGTTTAAAAAACTAGAGCAGTACGTACGAACGTTCTCTCACCAGTTAATTATCTCGTCGATGCCGCGAAAAAGTTTGTGTTTTCTTGTCTCCAGCTCCTCTGCGAGCAGTTGAATGTCATAAAGTTTCAATTTTCGCTGATTTTCATAAAACTGTTGCGGCTTAATATTATGCAATTGGTCCAGCAAGCCTTCGAGGCTGGGAATAATTTCGTTCATCACTATACTTGAATCGTCAATTTCTGAAAAAGTAAAACTTCGAATAAGGTGGAAAAACGTGACTCTTATTTAAATTAAATATTTAGCAAACATGGATTTAACTTTTGAAACTCTTCTTGGGAAGGTTATACTGGCAGCATGAGGCCTGCTGAAAGTGAGCATTAAACACTTATTCAAAGAACAATTTTTAACAAAAAAACGTGAAGTAGCAGACAAGCACGATTTTATGTAAGTGAAATTATTTCTGGGGCGGGGCCGCAACCCTGCTTGAATCTTTCTTTGGGGGTTGCAAACTGATTGTAATTTATGGTCATACCAAACAACTAAACATGTTGTTTAGATTTCGTGGGGGGAGATTGCCCGGTTGCACCCCCCTGGTTGAGGGCCTTGATCTAAGTAATTTCATTTCTGAGAAATTATCATCAGTTTAGTATATTTGTATTAAATAACCGCACACACCTTTTCGTTCGGAAGGGTTGGGACAAGTTCCTGGACGTTGCCTCAGGTTAGAGTTGCTGGCGCTTGGCGGTCGTTTCAAGTTGTATGAGGTGTGACCACGCACTGAGCTGACACTGAAAGCAAATTATGCAGTGTTTACAATCAGTGTTTTCTTCAGATTAAAAAAAAATTATTTGCTGTACCGGAAGATGTGTGAAGTAGCCCAGTTACTGAATCAGTGAAAATAATTTGGCAGCAACCAAATAAAGCACTACTGTTTTGAAGTTGTTTTTCAGTGGACGTAACTACCGACTTTAAGTTAGATTAAAGAGCATAAGGGACACTTCCTTCGATTAACGTTTCGGATGATTTCCTACCTAACTCTCTTTGACGGGCTTGTCGTTGCAACCGAAGTCTTGTCCTTTGCATCGTTGAGTTGATTTTGTGTTTCAGTTGATGCACGCACGAGTTCTTCGCCAGTCGCACTTGCTTCCTCTTCTATTACATCCATCAGATAAACATCACCGGCAGTGTTTCTCCTCGTATTTTCTCTTTTTTCAATCTGCTTGTCTCGGCAAAGAGCACTGCTATCACTTTCGTCACTGGCGTCGCAGTTTTCAGTCTCATTACTGTCCACCTGTAAAAAGTTTGCAAAGCTGCTGAGGTAAAAACTGAAACGAGGGAAAGCACGAAAATCACTTTGGCCAAATATTTTTTCTTTTCTATGTTAGACGTAATTTCACCGAGATTTCGCAACGATCCCTTGGCCAAAATGAAGCGTTCTTTACTTAATGGCATCAAGAACAACAGGCGCGATACTTGAAACCCTTGTTATGTTTACATGTTAAACAGTTTTGAGTGATCACGTGATAACATTGGTCGGTTTATACCACACTAATGCAATCTGAAAATCCTCTATTATATAAAAATCGAACGCGCTTAAATGCCTGCGAGGCGTCAAATTCCATAATCCGCTAGTACTTATTTTCTTTTTATTTATTTCAATGTTTGGACGAGGCACGAAGTCCGCAGTGTTGTAGCATTGCTCTGAGATTTCAGTCTAAACTTTAGATAGCTCTACATTTTGTCGAGTTAAGGAAAACCTTCACGTTGCTCGAATTGTTTTTTTTTTTGTCATCAGATGGTCACCCGCAAACGAGCGGGAAAAGACCTGCCGTTGTGCGTTTGAATCTCCTATGAAAAGCTACAACTAAAAGAGTGCTTTACACAAATGCATTCAAAAGTTTTAGAGCATCGTTCAAACAAAGCCTAACAGTTAAACACGATTCAAGCAAGAACTTCTTCAAACTTTTTTTAATGCTGTTACCACAAAAACATAAGACACAATCACGTTTACGTTTCGGCCAATTTCAAATTTAAATTAACTTTCGATTTCAACGGGCCTGCGCATCATTTTGAAAAGAGTCAATGTGCGTTGATCGAACGCGAGAGTAAATGCAACTTATTGACAAACCTGGTTTCTCAACAGTTGTCTGTACTTGTCAGCAAACAACTTTTTCTGCTCGTCATTTTTCATCTGTTTTATCTCTTCTTGAGTGAGATGGGATTTAATGCGACCAACTCTCTTCGTTAGCCTGCGATAATTTACCTGTCAAATAATCAAACAAAAACTTTTTGTTTCCTAAGTGCATATTACAAACGTACGTGTAAAAGTTGATGAAATCGGTAAAATAACTGCTGAAAGTTTTAAGCGTTCAAACAATCTTTAGCTGTGGCTCTGCACCGATCCGGGCCCACGTAAACATTACTTTAATGATAATCTAAATAGAGAAGCATGGAAAGTGGTTGGTTCTCAGTTGTAAAAATGTTTACAAATTTTATGCTTTGATTTCAACAAAAGTTTTCAAAAGCTTTTACGCTTTGGAAAACGACATCTAAAAATCATGTGAATGTTATTGTTCAGAATTGGTTTTGCTGCATACAAAATATATGATCAATGACTAGATTAAAGCTGTTCCTTTTACAACAACGTAACGATGTTGATACGGCTGTTGTACCGGCAAAAGTTTCATTGGTCAAAGTTATGCTGCCATGAGTTGCTGTAGTTGTAAACCTGAACGGGTTTAAACATCAGTTGCGTGATTTCAGTCAATAGGCAATTCTATGCTTGCGACTGTCTCCAAACTATTTGCAGTTAATGTAAGGATAGAACAATAAGTGCACAAAGAAAGCAATATTAAGGCATAGTTACAATCCGAAAAGAATCGTACTGCTTCAAATTGCAAACAACACCATTGCAGAAGCAAAATATTACTGACTTAATTGGATTTCACATCCATTTCACGAAACTACTGACGAAATCAAATTTGCCTTGGTATATTCATCCAATCGTTACAAAGCAAAGATATATCCAGTAAGATGATCACACGACGACAAAAGCGATGCAGAAACGTGGATATTCTTGGCTCGCAATGAATTTTCTTTTACGTGACTCTCCGATTTGTGTTCTTTTCGCACTTTTCTGAACTGCAATGCGCAAGTTTAAGCGAAGTCTACGTCTGTCATTGCTCTGCTAAGTGGTCCTGCTACGTTTCGCAAAAAATTCTTCATGTTAACGTTTTTGAACCTTCTCCCTAAAATCTCGGCCATATAGGAAGACTTTCCCGGTTACTTTATCGCAACCAACGTAAGTTTGTAAAATCATGTGTAAGTTGACGTCACGAGCTTAACATCGAAAAACCGAAGCTAATCAAGAAAAAGTTGTGGCGTCGACATACAGCAGATGAATTTCGGGATTTACCTGTTCTCATGAAAGTCTGTATGTTTGATTTTGAATACCAATGAAATATTTGCAATTTGTATGCGTGGAATATCGGGTTTCCCTTCAAAGTAATTGTGAACAATTTAAGTTCTTTAAATCTAATGGTCACAAATCCAACGACCACCCCATAAAAAGAAAGTAAAGCGCTACCTTTGACACAGCCCGACGAGAGCATAACACGATAAAAGAAAATGCAAAAGGTTTTCTTTAAGATTTCGAGATGCCTTCCTGTATGCGGCGCTAGGAACCAAGTCAGCGCACATGACGCCTCTTGAAAACGAAGTGAGCTGTTTGTGAAATTTTCTGACAAGAGCTGTTGATGATCTCTTCAAAACTTTGAAGTTTGTTTAATTGGTTTTAAGCAATTTGTTAAAACACCTGGATACACTTTGACGACCCAGCACTTCGTGTAACGATAGACGAAAAGTCATTATCGCTTTTGTTGATGTCGTCCCTATTCAGGTAACAGGGACGAAAAAGTCACGAAATAGCAATGGTAGGGGTTACACTAACGTAACGGTTGACATTATATCAGGCGAACTGACGGAATAAAAGGAACATTTTCAGTAAAAAAAGCTGTGCTGCTAAATTTATCCAAACAACACTTTGTGTATCTTCAGTAAAATTCGGGATTTCTATGAAAAAAATTACAACACCTTTTTTCTGCAACATTGTCAAACCTTTCGATGGGAAAAATTATAAAACTGCCGAAATTTAAAATTAAAACGCTGTGAAGCTTCTGCTGCTGATATTTGCAGCAGTCTCACTGTGAAGCAAAGCTGTGTCTTTAAGAAATATTTAGCTCAAAGCAAAACATGCTGATAATTACGCCTTAAAAACAGAAGTTTAAGTTCAATATACAGTACAAACTTGGACAGATTTTGAATAAAGCTCGATGAGCTTCAAGACATATTGCTGCTCCTCTCCAAGAGTCTTCTTCTTCTTCCACAAATGCTCCAACTCTCGGTGATTTCTTCGCAAGGCAATATTTTCGTTTGCTGTTGATCCGAGTCCCACCCGAGGTTTCTCGAAGTCTTCCGATTTCTCAACTGATATATCGTCGCATTCGAAAGTGCTAACAAGGGACTCCGTTCCGATGCTGGCGTTGGTTTCGTCAAGTTTAGAGGAAGAATTCAGCGAAATTCTCCTCATAATGCCAATCCGTGCAAAGACATCTAGCAATCAATCAATGTCTACGAAGAGAAACGCAAAGTGAAGAAGTTTATATTTTATGATTAATTTCATTGTTTTAAATAAACTCCTCACAGTAGTTCAAGCACAACATGAAGTTTGTTTTGTTTGAAAGCGCTTCTACTAATGAAACGTTAAGCATCCAAAAACATACTTTTCAGTTTTTGTCCTGAGGATTTAGCAGTCAGAGCAGGGCTTAGCCCTCATAAACAAATAACCAAGCCCCCCCAAATGGAAATATGAAACACTATAATCATTGGAATTTGTATCAAATTTTTAATGTCAAGCCCCCCTGCACAAACGTAAAGCTCCCCTACTGAAGACTTTCTGGCGACAGTTCTGAGTCAGAAGACAGAATCAAGAAAATAGTTAGGAATATGAAAAATGCGAATCGTCTGATCTTTCGCGCTAACTGAAATTACACTGCCTTTCGGAAAGTACCAAAGTGTTTCATTATTACAGTCACGCGCATGGCACTAAACAGTAAACGGTGTCAAGGCTGCGGTTCCTGCGTTACGCACTTTTTTGGAAACTGGAACATCCTTCAGTTACCATTCACCCCAGGCCGACTATGGACCGTAGTTGTGACTCCTGTTAGGTTCCAACCATAGATCAAATAGTATCTTTCAAGGATAGATTGAGCTCTTCACCCGTGCAAGACAATCAGTTTAGATAGCGATGTGCAAGTGGGATATTTTTTCCGATCTGGCAGCACCTTCAGCTGAACCTAGACCCAAGATATTGGCCATGCCTTTCCTTGGGACGCATTGGGGAATGCATAGTGCGGTCTACTGATGACTGAGCAACTAGGTAACCCTAAACCTTGCCAGGGATCGCTTTCGGAAAGTGATATTTTGTCGCTGAAGTTCTATAGAGCACATCACATGCAAAAAAAGCAAATCAGTTGAAGAACAGCAAAGAAAGCTTTGATTTTAAAAGTTCAAAAAAGCTTGTGAAATCCAAATACAAGGGTATTGGAGTAACTGCAATGCGTCAACGTTTTAGTCAGGTATTACCGCGATGGTTTCTCATGACGAAGCAACATTACTTCTGCCCAGCATTACGCCTGTGGTAAGTTGAAAATAAAGGAAACGCCCACAACAGCCAAACGCAGAACTTTGTGAATAAAACCACACGTTTGTTGTGATAATACTTCGCTTGCAAGACATCCAACATCCCATAAATTATTTAAAAACGATTAAATATGGGCCAAGCTAAATAAGTGGACTACCATACTGTAATTTTTTTTTTTTCTATAAAATGTTTGCAATTAATGACAAATTGTGCGGAGGACAATTTTGTTATATTCCTGCTCTCCCCAAACAGCATGACGCTTTTCAGGAGAGTAAACAGCAGAATTACAGTCGTTCTTTCTAAAATGTGAAAGGTAAGAAATAATTAAAATTGGCGTTTCGATCTACCAGCAAATCTCTAAAAATGTGAAAGAACCTTTAAATCTTCGAACACGTCTGTGTTGTTAGAAGTGGCTGATACAGGTATATACCGAATTTCGTTCAACAATGGTTCATGAGAATCATGACCTCGTAGCTAATGTGCGAAAATAGTTATTCAGTAAAAACAAGGCCTGTGGCTATCATAAGCAGACTGTTCGTTTTGTAGTTCAAAGAGTTCATGTTCAGAACGTAGTTGATGTCACTTATAAAAATTATTCTGCAAAGTAAAGCTGTCTGAGGGATATACAAGTGTCATAAAATTTCGTAAGGTTTTCATCGGCGCTTATAGGTTTTCCTCGTTATAGTTACACGTTAATCAAGCATATGCCTCTAACAACGTGTGACTATAGCGAGAATGACCTACGTCGATGAAAATCTAACGAAATTTTATGACATGATCTACAAGGACCTTATTATTGACGTTTTAGATATCGGAAGTATTTCCACATAAATCGGGGACCTTGAGTACTTCTTATAGTCTTGACGCTGTGTTCATCATTGCAAAATCACTCTTGGCAACTCATGACAGTATTAAATTTATGCAGATGTGAAGTACCAATTCTTGCAGGTGGAAACTACATCAGTAACAGCTCTACCTTTCCGATAGAAATATTTGCATGACTTACGAGTATTTTCCGGCAATCCTTACATCCAGTCGGCACATTCAAGCAAATCCACGACGCATGATATGCTCGTAAGTCCACAGCAATGTTTGCCTCGTAGAAGCGTTCTTTTATGAATATATACCAAGGACAAAGTTTCCTATGCTTTATACCAATAATGGAACTTCTCAATTCTCACATAATAAAAAATCCATTCAAAGAAGAGTTTGCCGTTGGAGACTTGCAACTCGTGGATATTCGGTTTGAAAAGTAAAACATATTAGTCACAGCCAGCTCGGATAAGCTAATGGTGGGACATAGCGATTTTTGACAACGTTTTGTATGCCTTTATTGTGCCAGGCAGGATTTTCCACCTGAGCTACATCTCAGCTGATCAGAAGGTTCCAACCAACAGTTTCCAAGAAAGAAACTATCAATAAACCAGTCTTGTGAGTGCTTCAAGCACCAAAACTTGAATGAAGTTGGTCAACTTTTGGACAGTTTTTTTATTAAAATGAATTCTCAAAGTGGCAAAGCGTTTTAGTGTGGGGGTAACCAGATGAAATAGTTGAAATTGTAGAAATGTGCCTGTGCTGCATCTAAAACGGTTTAAATATTTGAGAAAGACCTTTGCTGACGATAAACAGAGTTGTTTTACTTTCATGTATAGATCATTGGCTGTTGCGTTGTTGTTTCTCAATGGTACTGCCTCCTGATTAAAAAACACATTGATAATGTTAGAAACAAACAAAGAAACTTCAGGCTTTGTATTATAAATTTTGTTTTACGGCGACACACAAAATGACCAAACGTTCAATGTTTTCCTTTGCCTCCTCTCCTCTTCTCTAGTCCCAGTGTCAGTCATAAAAGTGATTTAACTCCTTGCAAGGGTCTTACAGGATTGCTAGTAGCTTGCACAGAAATTTTCCTTCCAATATTTTCTGTCTCAGAAGGATTGAACTCAACATGTTCACTTACCCTTAAAAGGTGGCATTTCCTTCTGAAGCCTCTGGTTGCAGTTGTTGCTGCTTTTATAGCAATAGCGCAAGGCCTATCACAAAAAAGGCATGTACAGCAATCTCCCACTCTTATAAGCAGAGCATTGAATAAAGAGCTGCTTTCACTCTTTAACCTAGTTTGTCAAGCACTGCTTGCGTTGAAGCCAATTGTACACTGACCAATCAGTCTTAATCAATCCGAGAACATGAGAGACGTCTGTGGACACTCGAACAGGCCTCTCAAGCATGTCCGGCGATTGTAATGACTTTTCGCTATTCGCTTTAAGGCAAACACTCCAGCGTTCATGAAGGACTTAGTTTTCCAACCACAATATCGAATAACAAAAGCAGTTTTTAGGAAAACCTATTGAAACTCAGAACGTGGTTTCCCTATGCAAGTGTGCTCATCCAAGACAGATCATTCAGCAACTGGCATAACGAACTCCATTTTTATACAAGGTTTAACACTTATTAGGTAAAATGCTTGAAGCTCCATTATGCACGGTTAGTTTTGAAGACACCCTGTGTAGAAGGTAGTGTTGCAACCTCTCCGGTGGTGTTGCGTTGATTGTGTGATTCACCACGAACGGGATGTGCGTGAAGAACAACACCATAGATATACGTGGCGCGAACAAGCAATAATAGATTGATCATGGCATGTGAAGTCTATTGTTGCTTGCTGCAACAGTGCGAACCTTTGCGCATATGCCGCTGGGGATTTCCGATCTCAACAGTAGGTATCCGACCTTGTTGGTAATGTTGGCGGTTCTCTAGGACTCTACAAAGAGCTCAGCCAAGTTTTTATTTCAACGTAACTGCCTTGATTTGAAATCAAAGCACTCCATGTGAGAAACAGATATCAAAGAAGAAGGTCTAGGACAGCACTGAAATTTATCACGCGATGTGTTCAAATGAAGAAAACAAAAGAAGAAATACATTCCAGGCAAGGATATTGCGCGTAGATATTTTGTGGTTTCAGAACTCCTAATTTTTCATATTCAATTCCAATATCGGAGTTGCACCAACAAACAAAAGAAAGGCGCCGGACAAGCTTTACAACTTCAATAAAGCATTGCGGACTCAACGCTCCAGCATGAAATCTTTTGGAAAATATCCGGTGTTTCTTGTTTGGCATGTGTTGTGCCAAACAGTACAGTATCTTTCCAAAAATATGCGCAATCGTGAGCGACGTCTTTGTATGCATAGAGATCCGCTTCGAAACATTCCCGTGGAAGCAATGGGCATTTTAATACGTAGGCACCTGTATCTAACGCAGTGTCACACTTGCACGGGGAAGTCCCTTTCAGTATTCCATTTCAGAAGCGTCGACTTCGTTCTGGCCACGCCTGTGCGAAGTCTGTTCAGGCGCTGCCAGTGTTCTCAAGGTAGCCAATGCCCCGAGGTAGAATTTCCTTAAGCTCAATGTCACGTATATGTGGTTGTTCCTTACGACGTACTTTCCAAAGCTTGATCCGTTTTTCCTCCTTTGGCTGGTCAAGAGGGCTAGGCAACTTCGACGAGACTTTAACCGCTGGGGTTGCTTCGGCATCATTCAGAAAATGGTTAGAGTTAACGATCGTTTTCAATCGTTTTGTTCTACAAGCGACTTCACGCAGGATTCCAGCTAGAAGGTAGACGTATAACGTGGAGGTAGGCTTGAAGCATCCAGTGATGATACAAAAGCTGTCTTTGAGAGCAGCGTTCAATTTGTGGATGTGAGCTGATCTGAACCATGCATATTTAGCGGTTGAGTAGCAGAGACCAAGGGTAGAAGATCTGAGAACGTTGGAGCTGGCTCCCCACTTTGAAGAAGTGAGCTTACGTAAAATATTATTTCTTGTGTTTATCTTTTGTTTACACTTTTGATATGTGTCCTGCAAGTTAGAGATCGGTCCAAGGTTGCCCTAAGTTAGATCAAATTTTTGCACTTCTTGAGAGAATTTCTGGACCAAATGACATGACGTTTGCGTGATGCTTTTCCGCTTGTGATGTGGAGTGAACATACCTGCGTTGTTTCAGGGTTGACTTTAAGGGTGTGTATTAAGAAAGTATTTTACCAGGCCTCCAATGCTCTTGTTTGATATGGTTGATTTATTGTTTCATATACTTCAGGTAATAAGCAAAAAAATCATGCTAAAAAGTAACCAATTGTCAGTGGATACTATAATAAATAAAAGCACAATGGCGAAATAACTGATAAATGTAAAAAAAGATGAGTACTATGTCGCATAGGATTGGTGAAAGAACATGGAAGTCATCCAGTCAACCAATCCTGTCTGAAACTTATTGACAAGTTTTAGAAAACAACAGTTGAAAATAAAATAAGCACAGTTAGAAAAACAAACATAGAACAGCCGATACTTTCCGGGGGAAAATGACTGTAACTTGTTGTAGCTAACAACTAAATATGTTTATAAAAATTTCGGAGGGGGGCATTAACCGGTTGACCCTTCCTGGTTGCGGGCCTGGGAGTGGACATTTAGTCTCACTGAGGAAATTCGGTATAGTTAAAAATATTAAAAACGGTAGGAAAATCAAAAAATAATTGATGAAGTTAAACAAATGAAAAAGAACACAAATTACGAGGTGTTATGTTATCCGTAAACATTGGATGTGCACAAGAGAAAATAACAAACAGAAAAGTAAAAACAACTTACATTGTTCAAGTTATTAAAACCAGTAAAGATAGCACATGATCCTCACAGAGTGAAATGTTCCGTAAACGCATAATTATGTAACAAGTGTTTCTGAAATTGCTTTTAAAGGTAAAAGTAATAGAAGACAACGGAACCTGGTATTGAAGACCACACTGTTGGACCAGCCAATGTTAAGGGAATATTTCCCTAAGGATGAGTTAACTCTAGATAAAAACAAATGTTTAGAAGTGGATAGTATTGTGAAGTGAGATTGAATAGAGCTGACTGCAATAAAATAGTCATCAAAATGCTTTGGAAGCAGTAGGCTGTGCTGTATACGAGTGCATGAATTTACCTACTGAGAAGGTATAAAGTTTGGAAAGCACAAGATTTTTATGTGCTGAAAAGATTCTTCCAAAGAAATGTGGTTATAGAGTAGTTGGTCGTTTTATTTTAAAGTTTCATGAGAGGCAGAATGGTTGCGTTTAAAGCACGTCCCCAAATGAGGATCGAGTAGATAAAATAGGGATGAAATAATGAATAGATAATAATTTTTAGTACAAATTATACTGTGTAATGTTTAAGTTTGCATAAAACTCCACAAGCTGTTGATAGTTGAGTCTTCTTTTTTTACATAAAGTTTAAAAATATAATTTTAAGACAAAACAATTTTTGCCGCCCGCCAGCGATATACCACAATTTATGCGGCCGTGATAGCAAATAGACTCCTCACCACTTCACATCTTTTTCCCCTAAAAACGTATTTCCCCCCCGTCCCAAACCTTAAAACATGACTACGGGCCTGTTAGAATTACGCTTGTCAAAGCAAAACTATAAAAACCATGGAGGTTTGAGCATGGCCGCATATTTTAACCTTGTAGTAAAATATATTAAAGGTCAGTCATTCCTTTATCCAGGTGCGTGCAGCAACCCGGCTTGACGTAAGAGAGGACGTCATTGCTGGTACTAAACTTCGCGTGGATGAGTTCGTCGACGCTCATCCGGGGCTTTGTATGAAACATGATTTTATCTTCAACGCGACTTTCCGTAGCGTAATCTCAGAAGAGCTTAATCGTCCAGTGCAGTTGGTGTATTGTCCAAACGCGCTGTAGAAAGCTGAGCGTACTTCTGTCTTAAGACCATAATTGATTCTCCTGCTTCGGATACTTCTGTTGCACACTCTTGTAACCTAAGCTTCTGAATACCCGCAGTCGTTTAAAGTTCTTTTTCTTAGGAGTGGGCAATAGTGGATTTTTTCAGGGGATGGCCAAAAACATTTTTCCGGGGCAGCAACAGTGATTAAATTTCATATTACCAACTCGAAACTAAAAGAAGAATAGTTTGTTACGAAAAAGTTAATACAGTAGGAAAATATCACACTTCAAAATCCACGGGAAGCCTTGCCCCCCGTACCTCCCGTTCATGCCCAAAGCTGCAAACACCTGCGTTGATTTCTTCTGTGGTAGACACATTTGCAGTCCGCTCAAATAGATAGTGGGAGGCCTCAAAATATGTGAGGGTTTCATCCAAAAGGAATAAACTTAAGATCACAAGTTAAGAGCCTGACGCAGATGAGCAAGCAATACAATTTAATTTTTCAAATTTTTTCATTTGTGGTGATTAAGTCGAGTAGCCATTATCGAGAAATGCCAGTCAAAAAGACGCCTGGAGCCAAATCAGAGCATTCAAAACCCAAGAATATTGCAACATATAAATCACGTCGAATACAAGACTCAGTTCCGCGAAGCTAAACAGACGTTTTCCGACGCTTAAACAGCGAAGGCCACGACTCAACATCGACGTCGCCGAAGTCCAAGCGGTAGGTGGGTCGGTTGCTTTCATTTGAGCAAACACAAGTAGCGCATTTGCATTCAAGACCAGAACCTGTTCATGCTTTTCTCGAAATCGCACCTACATGTATCAAAGCTGACGTGAACCGTTATGGATGACTGAGTGCAGGTTTTGTGCAACGGGAAAACTCCTAACTCACGAATGTAAATCACTTTCATTTGCAACGAAACGAAAATATGAACGTACTGATATAATCGGAGCTGCCCGTGTTGCTTTATTCATTGCACTTGAACGCAACGTGTAAATTCTACTTATATGGACTTAGGCGGCAGGATAGCTGTTTTTAAAGGAACAGTGTCCTGACAAGCGGGAAGAGAATAGCACAATAGCTACCTAAAAAGAAACAACTCTTCTTTTGGTTTTGATATGTTGACGCGATTGCACTTTAGGTGAAGCCTTAAACTTTTTAGTTTGAAAACATCAGTGGTAACTAACGTGTTGAACAACAATGGACGATCTACTTCAGTGAAATAATGCCATACTGGTTGGTTTGAAATGCCTTAACACTTGATCACGTAATAAGTTTTCAAACATATTTGTACAGCACGAAACAGCTTCTTACTTAATTTCTAATCTGCGATAGCAAGCAATACCACCTACACGCGCGTTCTGCGACAAGCATCACGTAAAATAGTAATCGAACAATAAAAAGCGGTAAACAAACGGAAACACAGTGAACATCTTAAAGGGAGCGAATGAAAAATGGAGGTCACCCGTTGGAAAACTTCTTAATGTTTTTCAATAAAGTTTCCTCAAAGGTTTCCGTGTCGTAATATCTTTTCCTCATGGCGCGATATTTCCGCAGTCTGTACAAAGCTTCGAGCTCTTTAACAACATACTCTCCTCTCGCAATCAGTTGCTTGATTTCCTGCGGGTTTTCGACGTTCTTGTTCTTCATGAAAACAGCATGACAACGATCCCGGAAGTACTTGCCGCCTTTCGGATATTCTCTTCCCATAAATATGAGCTGAAAAATACAAGTACCTCAGAGCCTTTAAGTGACATCAACTCTTGTCGTTGCAAAGCGGTCGCCAACACAAGAAAAAAAAAACTGAAAACAAACTTGCCAGACACTGCTTAGGAAAATCAAACTGGAATATGTGTTTTTGCAGTTGAGTTCATTGCAGAAAATGGCTACATACATATATAAATGCTGATACAACAGTGCAATAACATCTCCAAAGTCAGATTATCTCAACAGGAAAGTGGCAGAGTTGCAAATCTTTTATCAAAGCAATTTCAATAAACTGCCAGCTTGCAATTGCTGATAATAGCCGTGTTGGAAAATGTGCATAAAGTGCATTTAGATGGCATAACATTACAAATCATGTGGAATTGCAATCAGAGATCAAATAGCTTATCATAAACCTTCTAAGTTGTACAACCACCAAAGTAAACAACTCACGCCAGCTGTTAAAATGAATAGGCTTTTGTGGAAAGAAGGAAATGAACCAGTTCAAGAAAAAATTGTCCACAAGATCTCATGCATATAACAATAAACATGACAAATATCTCAAAACTTTTAAATTTTAAAACTGATCTTTAATTCACACCAAATGTTAATCACAACATGTTCCTTTTCATGCAATGACTGCCCAAAGGATTTTAATTGCAAATCAATAACACCCACACACAACATACAGCTGAACTACAATCTTACTATTAGTCTTACTTTTCAAAGTCAGCATGAGCCTGCAACATTTTTGCACAAGGTCGATGCCACAGCAAAGATAATAGTATCTGTGGCATTTGAGTTTTGTAATTCTTAAATTTCATAGAACAAGACTTGCAATCAATCTTAAACTTTTGAATACACTCAAACAAGAAAAAATGGAAAGGATCTACAATGCTTATAACCCATATATTAACATTTTCATGAACAGATATGTGTGCTGATGTATCTCTGCTTCAGATACAGTACAAATTCATGCAACATTATAAAATGTTGAAGGCCAAACATTCATAGATACTATGAATAGCCAAATACCTTATAGACATCATGAATAGCAAGAGCTGGTAACAGAAAAACCTGTAGACATCAATCTAAACAGTACAATGAATATATTTTCTATTTGAATAAGAGCTGCTGTTTTGAAATAAGAGCTGCTGATACCTACATCGTGGGCGAAATATATACTCTGTAAGATCTTAAAGTGTCTGATTCTTTGCTGAGAAAGGACTTCTTTCCATAGACATTGTACAATGTACAATGTCAGACATTTGAAACTAAACAACTGCGTCAAAGTTGGTGGCAACAAATTTTTCACAAAATTATTTCCTCCAACTACATTTCGGAGGAAGATCAAATTCTCTGACTTATGTTATTCAACACAAAAAAAGACAAATGAACAAAAAACACACAAAAACATTTTATCAACAAAAATTGCTTTCATTTTACCTGAGAGAAGGTGAATGCCGCAACACAAACAGCATTGCAAAACAGTCAATGACTATGAGTGATACATTGGTGGTTAAATCAAAACACAAGTGGTGTATATGAGCAGATAAAAATAAGATAGTTGAATTAACACACGAACTCTTTGTCAAGAAAAGTCAATATTCATATTGTTGTGTTCATCTCAGATTCAAGGTCCACATCAAAGGGGTTAGTACAGTGGTTCCCCAACTTGTTAGAGCCGTTACCCAAATCAAAGTAGCGACTATGTCTTATTAGCCTCAATATTTCAGTGTTGCTCATAATATAGAACAACATTGTGGTTTTGGTTCTGCATTACCCCCGAAGAATCACATATTACCCCCAGAGGATAATTTACTCACACCTTGGGAACCAATGTGTTAGTAGTTGCAGTACACATGTATATAAAAAACACTTTTATCATTTGTCAAATTTTATCAAAAAATCATATTTCATGATTTTCTTGTCACTTGACCTTTGACCAGCTTAAACAGCATTAGGATGCATAAGGTGATATGTGCAAGCAACACCAAAACAAGTGCATGGGCATTTACTGATCATCCCTCATCACCATAGAAAAGCATTGCAAAATGGGGAAAAAACGAATAGTTGTAAAAAGCAATATATACACATTTCAAATTAGTGGACAACAAATAAAGATGAAAATGCAAACATACTGAAAATTGCTGGCAAACTGTTTCATATCCAAAGTATAAAATGTCTGGATGAAATCGGTCAGCTGATCCTGACAACCAACATTGTAGAGAAAGTAATGTAAAACTTTGTAAGCTATTGTCATTAGTTATGCACAATAATTTAATACAAGCTTGTGTTTGTCTGTTCCACAATGGCAAGCATGCAATAGGTATGAAATAGAGTATTTTTATGGCAGTTAAGTACTGAGAAAAGCTGCCTCTGATTCTGTTCACTCCACAGAAAAATGGTTTCACTTGTTTCTTTGATTGCTCATTGCAGTCTTTCCTAAAAGCAAAAAGCAGCACACCAAGACACACAACTTCTTTAGAGAGTTCAGTATGCATACCCTTCAAAAAACAATTTTGTGCTTCAAGCTGTTTTCAAATCAACAGCTATCTATGTAAAGCATTGGTTTACACATTTTGTAAAAGTTTGACAGATGCTACATCTGTTTTAAAAGCACTGGTTGCAAGGATGGAAGAAAACTAACCGTCTTGTAAAGCTGTTTAACAGCATGCCGTAGCTCCATTGCAATGGTTGCAGAAATAGAAGGTAGACCTGCCGTCAGTAAAGTTTCATATGTTATGTTGCTGTTTAACTACTATGTTCCTGCTTAACTGTAACAGTTCAAGATTGAAATGAATTTTTTGTAATAACTAAAAGTAGGAAAAGCATAAAATACCTAAAAATTAACATTGAACTATTTGAAAAGTTTGCTATTTTAAGATCAAGAACCACAAAAGTTTCTGAGAATTTCAGATAAGCTCGTAATGCTACATAGGACCGGTCTACAAAATGTTGTTAATACAATTCTACTATTCCTAATCTAAGTTTCTTGAAACCAATTTAACCCGTTCAGTCCTGTGAAAACCATGTTTCTTGCAGAGATTTACAATCCTATAACTCACCAGACGATTGAGCTAGAGAGCTGTTCAAACCCTCTACAGATTCAGCAAGTCTTGTAGTCGAAATGTAAAAAAACTTTTTTCGTTTTCGGAGGGGGGTTTTCGGGGGGGAACGCCACAAGTGGGGGTGTTTATGGCTATATTTACCCGGCCCTAGGCCCCAACCTATTGGGCCATTATCATGGCTCAAGATTTTTTCGGAGACTAGGCCAAAATCCACGTCTTTAGAGCCCTTGAATGACTTTCTAGCATATCTGTAACCGAAATTATGGACAAAACACCAAAAATTGGTGAAAATTTCAGCACCCACCAACCCCTGTCTGGGCTGGAAAACATCCCTTTTCTAAATGGCCATCACTCGCCAGCGGATCAAGCTAGAGAGCTGTTCAAATCCAGTCTGAAAGGGGAAAGACTTGTAGTTTAGGCTGAAAAAAAAACTTTTCGCCGTGCGATTTCGGCCTTTCTGGCTATGTTTACAAAAACCACAGGTTGTTTTGACAGGTTTCCGTAAACAATCTGTGACATCAGCAGTCCGTGGGAGTGCATGAATCGTGCAGAATCAGCGGCGCAAAACCGCGCGAGATTTAAATGCATTCTAGGCTATAGTATGAGGTTTTGGAGGGTTTGATGGACTTTTTAGCATTTCTGGTTGATGAGTTATGGAAAAAATGGTAGAATATTAATATGGGAAATACCCTGAAGGCCCTTGGGAATTCCTGACATATTTGGAATATTTTTGGCATAACTTTTGAACCAGAAACGCTAGAAACTTGATCAAGGGCTCTGAAAACGTGTATTTTAGCCTAGAATCCAAAAATACTGCGAGCCACAATATTGGCACGTGGGATCGGATGATAGATATAATTAACCAAAAAACAGACCCCCATCATGAGCCCATTAGCCCAAAACCCCCCATCCAAATTAAAAAAATGTTTTTTTTATTCTAAACTATATAAATCCACTAGTCATCACAGGGTTTGAACAGCTCTCTAGCTCTATCTGCTGCCAAGTTATGGCCGGCCAAAGTTTGACCTGAAAGGGCAAATTATGCTTTTTCTGAAAAGTTAGGAATTAGGCCAAAAACTGGGTTTTTGGCTTATAATTTTGGCCACAGATGTGCTAGCAAGTCAATCAAGGGCTCTGTAGATGCAGATTTTCTCCTAGTTTTCAACAAAACTTTGAGCCAAAAGAATGGATCAATGGCTTGGGACCCAGGGCCAGCCAAAGGTGGCCTACTTTTCCAAAACATGTCCTCTTTGTGACGTCACCTTCAGAAAACCCCCCTCCGAAACAGAAAATTGTTTCTTTCGATTTCGACTACAAGACTTGCTGAATCCGTAGAGGGTTTGAACAGCTCTCTAGCTCAATCGCCTGGTGAGTTATAGGATTGCAAAGTTCTACAAGAAAAGTGGCGCACGCGGGACTTAAAGGGTTAAATAGAAGCTAATTCACAACATTTATCACATGGCACAGAAATGTTTGCATTTAACTAGAATAGGAATACAACATCAACCTAGGATGGTCTTTAAAACAGACCTAAACTACAAACCAACCCCAGTGACAGTGGCAAAATCTGTCTTAAGAACCTTCTGCATTACCACACTTTTTCACTTTATGTCAACTGTAGCCTACTCTGGTCACAATGCCTCTGACTAATTCAAATTATTATCACTGATCACCCTTGTCACTCTATCTTCTTCCAAGCGGTTTTATGTACTCTAGTCCACCCTATGGCACCTGTTGTCCGCCTTTATGGGTAACTACTGTATCATTAATCATACTTCTTTCATCAATGTCTTACTGTTCACTATCATTTCTGCATAATATCATTTGCTTAAGCTAGTCACTTGTCATTGGGCTACCATCATACCATGACTGTTGCAAAGTTTTTTATTTCATAACATACTATGATAATGTGATAATGATACATTATGATAATGTGATAAGTGATAATGATTATCACTCACTTTTTTCACTTGTCTTATCAAGACTTATGTGCCCACCTCAATTCTTCATTATATGATTTGTTTATTTGTCAACTCTTTATTATGTATTGCTTGCTTTATTGGTAATGGTAATGGTTTATTGTTTCATATGATTCAGCCAATGTGCAGAAGCACCATAAAATTCATCGCATAGAGTAAACCAACCGTTAGCGAAAATTAGAGCAAATGAAAACACAATGGCACAATCGCTGATTAGATTAGTGTAAACAAAGAGGGGCGCTGTGTCATATAGGATTGGCGAAAGACCGTGATGGTCATCTAGTCAACCAATCCCGTTTATCACTTTTTGACAAGTGTTGAGAAACAACAGTTGGAGATCGAATAGGCATAATGAAAATAAAAAAAAAACAAAAAAACAAAAACGAATGAACGTATAACATGGTGAAGAAATGTACAGTTGAAAGCGCATGCCTATTTATGTACATAGATGGGTGGATCGAATTTAAGTGAAGGAATTTCAATTTGGTGTGGTTAGAGTATTTTACCAAAGTTACGTGAGCCGGCAGTCGTCTAGCCGGCAGTAAATAAAACGGATCCGGCAAAATACCGCTAAAAATGCGGGCTGGATGTGACGGCTGACGTAACCCAGAGAGAAGGTAGCCGGCAGTCGAAGAAAGTGCAAAAAAACGATATGCAGAGCGTCATATGATTTGAATGCCTGGAAACGTGCATGGTGGCGAAAGTAATCCGAAATGCACAATGGCAGCTAGGCTGAACACCTTAAAAGGTGTGTGATGGCTGTGCCGGCTGATGTAGGCAAACCCACAAGGAAGGCAGTCGGTGTCAGAGTAAAGGAATACAGTTTGTTGACTGCTTTTTTGATGTGTCTAGATTAAA
>Ga0210059_1000950_pt1 | contig 41340 bp, 27 predicted proteins | sample Ectturendosymbi2_FD_188042 | JGI IMG/M metagenome (GOLD analysis project Ga0210059, IMG submission 188042) | Ecteinascidia turbinata endosymbiont from Florida, USA - Sample 2 (SPAdes) (version 2) | ecosystem: Host-associated > Tunicates > Ascidians > Unclassified | place: Key West, Florida... | reverse complement strand
TTGCTCAAGCGCACAGCAACGATAACACAGGCAGGTGCAGGGAGTCAAACCCTTCGGTCCGGAACCGTCGCTTTTAACCTTTGCGTTGCGCCATTGATGTCGCGTACATATTTGCATCAGTAAAGGCGATTACCGTAAAGTTTCTTGTCTGGGAGAACACAACATGCAAGGAACATCACCCCAGTTAACAAGCAAGGTAACTACAGAATTTGTCTGTAAGAGCACCTCTAGGGAATTGCATAAAGAACTTTATTGCCGAAATGACGTTACAAACGAATTGAAATGCGTGTAAAAGATGCCATCGGGACCGAACAAAATGTAACGTTATAGGCGAATTGACGTTACAGACGAAGCCGTTATAAACGGATTCAACTGCATAGAACAAATTTACAAGAGGTTTTGGGCCCCATTCGGATTAATCTAAAAAAGTTAGTTTCAGGGCAAATTTTTTCCGCCCCCCCAGTAAAATGCCTTCCCGTACACCTATGCGCAGGGTAGACATTTTTGTTGGTCTCCCTACTTTTTTCCTTGGCCCCGCAGTGCACCCCACTTTTTTCATTCTAGAATCGCCACTGTACCGCCAGTAAGTCATCCACTTACTAGGCTCATTCATATTAGCCCGAGTTGTTGGACAATTTATCGTTCGTTTGAAATTACTCTCGAAATGGGAACTGTTCATTGGATTGAACTTCAAATCCAATGTTCTATACAAATCGATTGCTTCAAGAAAACATTCAGTCCGATATGAATTATGTTTCAAAAAATACTTAGCTGCATAGGACAGCTCGGACTCTAATGAATGAGCCCGAGTAAAGCGCGAGCGAACGAAGTCGTGAGAACGCCTACTACGAACGATATTGTTAATTCAGGTCACCTGAAACATGAACGCGAAAGGCCCGACATGGAACGAAAATATATGAACGGTGACACGGCCCAAAGAAAAAAGCCCGAGTTAGCAACTTAGTGAAGTGGGCCGTGGGTGGTGGAACAGACATACAAAGCAAGCAAGATTGCGTTCTACCATACAAATCGTAATCGAAAATTCGGGCGGTGCCCGAATGCAGGAGTAGCCACTGGGCTGTTAAAAACGCCATTAACACAGCTTGAAAAACAGGAAAAAATTACACAGCATTGATACCTGCCTTAACCATATTCAAAATCACAACTTTTCCACATCTTTAACATAGAAGTAAAATGACTGAATACTCATTTGGAATTGCATTAGAAACCGGAATGCAAAGACAAGACAAAGCATTGCAGCAACCAGCAAATTGTCTTCTGTAAGGATGCCAACTCTGTTGCCAAAGCAGAAATAAACATAGCTGTTTGGTGTTGCCAACGCAAAAACGAAAACACAACTGAACTTGATCTGTCAAATATTTCATTTTGCGCATAAGATTCAGCAAAATTTCACTCTTTAGAATGGTGTTAAAACGCTTGAAGTAACACCAATTTTTTAATGGTTTGGCACGAACTTTTCTTTATGCACAAGCAAGGGTGTCGGAAGGGGGGCAGGAATTTGAAAATTTCAGCAAAAAAGCCTGTTTTCTTAGTTTCGAGTGGAAAAAAAATTTCACCACTTTTGGCCCACCCTAGAAAAAATTTTGGAAAAATCCACTAGTGGTCCCCCCTGGAAAAATTCCTTCCGACGCTCATGCACACAAGCATGTAAAATGACACCATTTTTGTGAAAAATTGTTTATTACACCATCGGGCAACACTGTTCAACAACCCCAATTCGGTAAGCAATCAATAGCAGGGTGACAGACTGTGCACGGTGTATTCTGCCAAACAATTACGAAATCCAGCCAAATTCACTTCCAAATTACAAATACTATGTTAGAAATAATATCAACAAAATACTGCCAAAATTCTGCAACGTTTTTTTCATTAAACGATTTACTTTATCACTGGACCCAATACTAATTGTGTTACTTAAACTTACTGTATTTAGGCAAAAAAGTGGGGGGCCAGGCCCCCCAGAAATGAAAGTGGGGGGCCTAGGCTCATGCGGCCCCCCGGTTCCGCCACCTATGGACATGGCCCCTCTTTGGCTACGCGTATGCCTGCAGGCAAAGGAGCGGACATGAGTGAACTGCAAGCTCAGCACGGCATGACACCAGAACAGTTAACCTAGTTCTTGTGCCGTGTGAGTGTCGTACCGGCAAATAAACTGTTGTTGCAAGAAATGAATCAATTAATCGGAATTGAGCTGCTGACGTCTAACTTTTTTTCTAAAAATTTGTTGTTTCTAGTCCCTGTTTCCAGAGAGGGGCAAATGCCCGTTTTGACTCCGGAGCAGATCCAGCCAATAAGGTTAGGGGGCGATTTCAGTAATATATTAGTCAAGTCTCATTACGGGTGACTACTTTAAGAGAGATGAAGTATACTTCACAACACTTCTGTGACAAAACGGCCTTGTATTGCGAATGCTGTTTCACGAGTAGTACACAATCATGGTAAATAAGGTTAATTCGTAGGTTTTAGGAAAGATCGCCTCAATCGGCCCTCCTGGATTCGTCCCTGTGGACGCCCATGGCTTTGACGTACAACGAGTTCAAAACTGTTTGCTTGAGTTCAGTGTAAATGCACACCCATAGCCTTAATAGTCATTATTTTCGTATTTACATGTTTTGCAACAATGTTGACCTCAAAACTAATAACAGAAATTATAGAAAACCATTCTGAATTTTAGGTGTGCGCGAATAGCTGCAATAAATTTGTTTCAATTTTTTCTTGATAAATCATTTATGATACTGGTATGTAAGGGCACCTGTGCCCCCATCGCCCCCCTGTCAAAGGGCAGTGCCCCCGTAATGCACCCCCGTTTCGGCGTCCCTGGACATCCACTCGACATATCATTTCTCACCTTTTTTCTGAGTGTGGGCTAGTGGGCCCCTTTTTTCCCCTATAGCTCATTACTCCAGTTACACCACTGCTAGTAACATTTCGCTCAGTTCATCATTATTTATATGGGTAGTCTGTGCTAATGAGTCTCTTGTGCTGTATAGCTGTTAATCTTTCTGGTTTGATACATTACACACGATGACTAAGCTTTAACTGAGCTTCTCATTGTATTGTTGCCAATAGTGATTAGCCTGCCTTATTAAGTCTTTGAATGGCGTATTATTGCGGTGTTCTAAGCAAAGCACAGAGTATAAGTTACTTAAAAAAGTTATTGTTTTTTGAATCGATTTGGACTAGGCCTACATATACAATAGCATAACACCACCAACAGTGATTTTGGACGTAAACAGGATTTCGAACAGTCAGTTTTGGATTGGATTTTGAAATAAAATTTTTGGGTCGTATTTGAAGTTGAAACACAAAACCGTCCATCTCTGTCGCAGGCTGACCTGCGAAAATACTTTTCTTACTTCCAAACGAAAGAAACCGGAGAAAAATACAAGATATCAGGTGAAATTACAGTCGGCAAGGTAGCCCATAGAAGAGCTCATCCCAAGACATGAATTGCGAATGCAACGAACGTTGATGAGCCCGCAGCTCCAGGCACGCCAGTATCATAACATAGATGCGTAACCTTGCACACCTGTCTTATTCGGTGACAGCAGGCAATCGGTTTGTCCCAGACCTGCACTGATGCGTCACTTTGCTTTCCGCTGACTTTACGAATTTCAGTTGGCAAACGCGACGTTTTTTATTGGAAAATTCGATACTGTAAGGTATTTGAGTCAAGTGTTGACACACGCTCTGCGGGAGCAAAAAGGCGAACGCAAAATAAAATGAAGACTGCTTATTTTCTCAACGCAGAAAGATAAAGCCTCGCACAGGGGCGGATCCAGCCAGTCAGTTTAGGGGGAGGGGCGATTTCAATAATATTTGATAGTCAATGAATTCTCATAACGGGTGCACTACTGTAAGAGAAATTAAATGTAGGTCACAACACTATTGTGACAAAACAATGGACGGCAGAATGGCCTTTGATCACGAATGCTGTTTTCCGAATTGTACAAAATCACGGTGAATAAAGTTACTTCCGTAGGTTTGGGGGGTGATCGTCCCAATCGTCCCCCTGGATGGCCTCGCATGATTTGGAATAGGTTCAATTCGATTTTAGACAAATAACGTGGAAATAAACTGCTTATGGACAACTTGTACTTTTCGAAACCATGCTGACATCAAACCTCTAGAGCAGTGGTTCTTAACCTTTACAAACACGCCGAACCCTTACGTAGTTTTCCAAGCTTTAGTCGAACCCCATTGTTGCCAAATAACAGAAAGTAAAAATTGGTTACATCAGGGTGTTTTTCAAAGGCGTTTTAAGGGCCCGATTCGGGTCCCTAGAATCAGCGAAAATTGTCATCGGGTCCCTACCGGGTACCTAACATTTTCCTTGAAAACAAACTTGGCTACATGTTTCAGATGACCTTCGTCGAACCCTAGGTGTTCGATCGAAGCCAGGTGAAGAACCACTGCTCTGGAGTGACAGTTGGTTCTCAGAAATTTAACATCTGCAGTAACTTATCCAGCACATTATAATCAAAGAAGCAAGCTCGAAAATCAATACTTTCATGACAAACGTGTTATTTAAATATGTAAGTAATATTAACTGACAATCTAATAAAATTGTTAATGAATAGCAAGTAAAGTTTGCAAGCAATGATTTTCTTTGCAATAGCTGATAAACGTGTTTATAAAGCAAAAGTACACTACAGCATGAGCAGGATGAGTTTTATACGGTTCTGGGAACAAATTTCAGAATCGTCAAGAATTTCGAGAGATTTGATTTAAACAAGTTGACTTACGACAAGAAAATCACCATCAGCGCAGCAAACATATTCGTCATGAGTCGCATCGCACTGCTAAGTATAAATTCTTTTCATATAATCTGCACATGAAGTTCTTTTAGCTTCCCGGAGGAATATACTCTTTACTCTTGATTTCTGCCGACAAAGGTGTCCATGGCAGAAAAAACTCCGAAGGCTCTGCCAAACTCTACAGATGTCTTCACAGGCATGATTCTTTGGAACACAAACAAGCAGTTGAAAACACAAAATAACTTAAAAGTTCACCAAAAAAACATTTGGCAAGATCGCATTTTTTCCATAAATCATTTTTTAGATGAGATTGCATTTATCTCGAAAAAACTGAGAACTTCAAACGAACATGAAAACAACTGAAAACCTGTTGTTTCGGAAAAGTTAACAGGTTCACGGAAGTAAAATACTGCTCCAGCCAATAAAGGCTGCTTGAAGTTATCAACAGGAAAAAAATATAAAAACATAAATGCCTGCATTTCACTTTTTATTCAATGATCCGACTTTGGCAAACATTTTTAATTGTTTATTGAAGCTACGCAGTTTAAAGCCAAGATGTTTTGGCACTGGCAATCTGTTCGTTAGCATTTGTGAGTCATCTTAACGCAGTTAAACAATTTGATAAGAGGAGTACGAAATTATCCTATAAACCCATAAAACGGATTTATATCGCAACATTCAGGTACAGATTTTTACGGTTGTTGGATTTTCACGTTATTTTTGTCAATGAAGGGAGTTCAATCCTGCAAAATATTAGCAATTTGGTTCGCAGCCTAACCCACCAGTAACCAGCGCATAACAGACATAAAAATTAACCTATTCTACATGTTTTCTTTGCATTCTGTTATCTCGCTCGCCAACTGATCAGATAGCTGAAACCTTGAGAATAAAACTTTTAAGATGCAACAGAAAACTTGATAGATCATCACTATGATGGAAAAAAACTCATTAACAATTTGCGCTCTGAGCTGCACACTGGAACATGGAAATTACGCAAGTAATGTGGAGTAGAGGTGGCCGGAGTCACAATTTCAGACTCCGACTCCGTTCATGTTCCAAAATTTTTGAAACCGGATCCGGGTCCGAAGTTTCTTCAAATTTGGGAATACAACTCCTGTTCAGACTCCGGCTACCATCGATGTAAACGAAATTCAGCAATGTTTTTACAGTACCTAAGAAATGACAATTACAAAGACCACGCAGACTCCCGCGGAAAATCACGAGTGACTCCGGATCCGTTTTTCACAAATTTTTGACTCCAGGTCCGAAAGAAAAACGCAGAATCCTTCCGGAGTTGACTCCGTTACTCCGGATCAGTGGCCACCTCTGATGTGGAGTACGACGCGGGAGGTCAGTAATAACACTTTGACACCACGTGGCAGTCCCTCGCAAATTATAAGAAATATCACTTTTAACATGTTACATTCCCCGCACATCTGGTATTGTGCCATGAAGAGCGAAGCGATAGTACTTTCAGGACGATTTTTTTATGCAGTTCAAATGCCTACTTGCTACAGCCTTATTATACAATTTATTTGCACTATCCTGTCGTATAATATAATATCGTTTGTATTCTACGAATTTTCTTAGGTTTTATTGCGACTGCTCTTAAGTCAGACTTTTTGTGGGTGCCACTGACCTACAGCAGGTCCTTCTACTGCTGGGTGCGTACCATGAGATGAGCGGAGTCACATTTTTCGGACTCTGACTCCTGCTCACACTCCGAAAAATTTTGAAACATCAGCTCCGACTCCTGTTAACACTTCGAAACTTCCAAGTAACTCATTTCCAAAAGATAGTGTCTATATGCCGTGGCTATTTTGTCTTTGATCGAACACAAATGTTTGAAGTGGTCACGTGATAAGCACAATACAGAGAGACACAACATGTTGAGGTTTAGAGTTGTGGCTTAGCCTATACTTTACGCAACGTAGACAAAAAGCCACTAAAAGCTTGCCCGCACTTAGACGTCACGGTCATCTGTGTAGGTCATGCATTCTAAACTTGTCATGTGATCACTTCAAACAACCGTGTACAGCTACTGACAAAATAACTCAGAACAGTTTTTGCCTGATGAAGCAAAATAGACATTGCTTGTCAAATATACATCTTTAAAACTATAGGTTCTACTGTAATTTAAGTTATAAAGTGTTAACCGTTGAAACAGTAGATAAGTTTACTTAACCAGATATTTGACAATTATTTGAATTGAGCGTTAAACTTTCAATTTTAATGAAAGACTCGTTTTAAATATCCAAGCTCAGGAGCTTATCACCTGTTTACAAATATTGAATCGCACTGTAATCATGTGCTCAGACAAACCTCTGAACTATAGGACTGTGCCAAATTAAGCCATAACATGAATGTGAAAGCAAATCTTACAAATAAATTAGTAAGATGAACATCACACAACTTACAATCCCTTTCAAATTTAATATAGGCGATAGAGTTGCAAAACAAAATGGGTTATCTATAAAGCAGCAACTATCAGGGCAAACATCCAACTTCGTTCAGGATGGCTCCAAAATGTGAGCAGAGGTTGTCCTATGCAAGTGGTGGCTAGACTAGAAATCTGCACAAATGCAAATAAATATTCTATTCTACTACTGTACATTACTTTTAACATGTCAAATCCTTTCACTATAGATCATTTCGGCACACTTTACTTCTGTCTGTTTTGTTGACCATTGTTTTTTGTCGTGTCTTGTGGTTTTGCCCACATATTAGCCCAACATTCTCATGGTTACACAGCACGGATTCCTAAATTCCCGAACTGCACTGTCACTTACACACTGTATTTTGCATAGGCACTAACTTCTGAAACCATCAACAGTGGTGAAATGCTCGGTACTCCCACCCAGTGTCACACGTTTGTGATGTACGACGACGATGGTCAGAAAACACGTGTCAATTACAGTAATTCCAATCTGTTTGACAACAACAAGCATCATTACAGAAATTTTAATAGGCCCTTGAAAGTTTTGATTGACTCCTACTCCAGCTCCTGCCTAAAATGCAAACTCCGGCCGGAGTCCGCTCCGGCTCCATCTCCATCTCCATCTCTGGTGAGCATTGCCAATTTTGTGTGCATGTTTCACTTCGAGGCTGCTTCCATGACTGCGGTAATTAAGTGAGAGTAGCCTTTAAAACTGAAGCAAAATGTGGCATGTAAAGGTAAAACAACACGAAAACTGCGTGAGATGTTTCATCGTTTCATGTACCCACGGTGATCGCATGTTGTATGTCTGAGTTACTTCAATTGCGAGAACACTGAAACTTCAATTTCAAAAATTGAAATTAACTTTTTTTGCGTTATTGCATCGCATGTAAATGTGATATTTCCATGGTTTCAGCTCCCCTCTCATCTTAACCCTGAAAGTATAATGTTTGTACCAATAGCTACCCCATTTCAACTTCTCATGAAGCATTTTGATGTAGGCTAGATAAAAAACAACAAGTAGGTTGCAATAGCCGTTATTGACATTTAGTCCCACATTTTCTGAGTAGATTCTTGTTAAATTCAAATACCCACCCTTTCAAAAAATATGCGAAGTAAGTCATGCGGGGCAGCAAAACAAGAGACTTGTTTCGAAGCACTGCATCCATAATCGCAGCAACAGCTTCATCCGGCTTCATGACTGGAAAAAGGCTGCACACAAAACAAAATCACTTACGCTTTCAATAAAATTAAGACGAGCCACACAATAACTCTAGCGTGTGTTTCTCGATTTACCTATTCTTTATACCTTACCAAATTACGGGGTGCCAGAAAGAGCTTATTTCAAAGTACAGTATACTAGTATTTCCAAAGCTGGTAAACGAAGTCCAGATCGAATTTGAAGGCAAACTTAGGCTCGGCGTAGAGTTAAATATATCAATTTTTTCTGCCTTACCGCCGCAGGATTTTGACCAAAATTCATCTACATTTGTGATGTCATATATATATTTGAAGGATGTTTGCGGCTGTATCAGCCTAATTTCCGACAGGAAAACAATCCGCGAGGTGTTTAAAAGTCTTCAGCGATCGCCCTTCAAGCTGAGAGGAAGCTTTTCGTGCGATATGATTGTGCTAAAGACAACTTTGCAAAAATTCTAACCAGTAGTTCGTTTTCAGCACGTGACAATCGTTGCACGTCAAAATACAACAAAACGCTCATTACGCGCCAATAGGAAAAGATGTTTTCAACACTGTTCGTTTCTACGTGCTTGCTTTACAAATTAGAGGCAAAGAACGTTGGTGGGAGGACTTAAAACCATTGTAGGAGCTTTTCCGTGTCAGTGTTTTTGCAAGTTTCGTCATATGATTACAGTTTTTGTCTCCGATATAGTCTAGTTCAGGGGGTCACCAACCTTTTTTAAATCTGAGAGCTACTTTTTGGTACGTTTTAATGCAAAAGGCTATCAGTGATACACACTTCTGGAATAAAAGTTCGCCTGTTTTCGAACGTACATCGTCTCCTCATGTTCACTGCGCGCGCTAGCTGATCTCCACGGCAAATCCACAATAATACCTGGCCACCGGCAAGCTTCGTTTTGGTGAGCTATGTTTTCAAAATTAGATCTAGGTCCCCGGATGTGGTGAGCTATTTTTAGAACAGACCCGCGAGCGACCCACCAGGTCTTTGCGGGGGACCTGGCGAAACCCGATCTAGTTCATAGAATATTTGCGAACATTTCTGCTAACTCGAATAGCTCCTCTTTAAATCTCCAGTCAATTAAAAGTTTATACCCAGTTGTATAGACCAGAATAAAAAGTTCGGGCACAATAACATGACCAGACAGTTTAAACAAACAGTGAAACAAGACAAAATTTGTAAAGCCAAAAGCAAGATCACCAAATGTCAAGTTGCAATACTTGTTTGGGGACTACATTTTCCTCAATCCTTTCGATCTTCCAAAATGTTTTTATTCTTTGTGTATCGCTTGTTTTCTATGGTTACCGAAGAACAAAATACATAATTACACGATGGTAGAGCGTATAGAGATGAAGATTAAATTTGAAACCTTAAAATATGTTTTCAACCCAGTGCTTTTAAATGTTTTAAGTTGATGGCCATACATAAGTAACATCCGACCAGCAATTTTAATATTGTAAACGGCCTCAGATGAAATAGACAAAAAATTCTGAAAGTGCGGCATAGAGAAAATAAATCAAACGAAACCCGGACTCTATCTGCAACATTTTATTCAACCGCTTTGAAAGTGACCTAATTGTCACCTGATGAACTGCAACTGTACCGATAGGACAGCAGTAATTTTTACGCAACCAGAGGTTGACAAGAACACGACATTTTTAGAAGCATGAGAACATGTACAGCAACTCATACTTTTTGCATAAGATTTGTAGCAAACGTAGTTAGAAATGGTGTGCTTAAAAGATCTTGCCAAACATTTTCTTACCCGATGAAAAGCACCTAGTTGGGTTGTCTAAAAAATAAAAGTAGATTTGCACATCCTGGACTTTGTGCCACTGCATATAGCCAATGGACTGCAGCAAGTTTCCTAGGTTTTCATGTTAACCAAATATCCTGCAGCGTGTACTTGGTGTATAATGAAACCTCCACTCACATCGGTGGAGCTGTCAAAGATCAGTGAAATGTAAAATGTCAGTTTGAAAGTGTTAAAGAAAAGATGAAGTCAGGAAATTACAACGAGCCAGATTGATATGGGCAGTAAGAACAAAATACAGTGCAATATTTTCATGACAAACACACTGGCCTTGTTCTGTGAATAAAGCATGAGCAGGGACCACCTACCACGTTATTTATGAAAATATTGTGAATCTCTGGTGTTGATGTCTCGGCAAAGCGATCTGTTCATGCGACATGTGCGCTACCTTTTTTCAGTATATACAGTAACTTGATAGCAACATTCAAGTGCGGGCAAACCAAAGGCAGAACTGTGCAATAGCTCGGGTTGCAAATTTTTTCTAATTGCATGAGAATTTTGTACAGACAACAGTAACATTATTAAACTGCTATTTACCTATGTTGAAGGTAAAAAGCAACCAAGAATTATGAAACTACCTTGTCATAATTATTAAGAAATATACCCCTACAATTTTTTTCTGACAGTAGGTTTGGTATTTTTTGCTATGTTTAAAAACTACGAATGCAACGTTAGTTGATACAAATCGTGCATTAAGAAGGTATGGCGTTGGTAGTTTCGCTGAACCTTCAACTGACAATGCGCAGATTCAAGATCTATTGTTATCAACTGCGCTGCTGTGTTACGCACGAAACTTCTTCGGTTGAAGGTCAAAGCATTTGGAACGCCCAAACTTCATGCAGCATGACACAACACCTTGCTCAAATACAAATATTAAAGATTATAAATACGTAATGTGTCAAATATCAATAACCCCAAAGCCATAAAAAACTGGCACGAGTCCAAACACTGCCATTTAGTTGGTTGATTTTCATTGACATGGTCACATCTTAACACCGGCAATACAACACACCGTCAACGTAGATCGCATTTTAACGTTTCGTTTTTACAGCAGTTGTTTCATCTTTGATTTATAGTTGGTCGTTTGGCAACTTCGGATGTATTACAAAAAATTATTTCTTATTCATGAGGAAATTGCGTTTCGCGGCATGCTCATTACTATTTGACCACGACTCTTCGAGGTCACTCTAACTGCCAGCAGAATCAAAAAAAGTGTTTCAAGGTGTTGATATGACAAAATAAGGACTTTAGAAAGTCAATTTTTGATATCACATTCGTCGCCATACCAACATTTTCGACGCCGTGTTGCTTAACAGTTCACCAGTATAAAAGGTTATGCTGGTGCTGACTGACCGGGAATGTTGAAGCAAGCCTGTCCACATTCTGAAACCTGTCGAGCAAGCAAAAAGCCCTGCGTTGTACTGCTTCGTAGAGGCAATGCACACGTCACCAAAAGTAGCCAACCTGGCTTCAAAAAGGTCACTGCGGTGACTTTATTCGCTGTGTGATGGGGTGCAGTATGACATCAAAACGAATGAACGCGACGACTTTTGATGAAGCTGCTTCCAGGCACGCAATCGTTTCTGTGAGTGCACTGGCATATAAAGCTGGCGCATACCGAATGTGTGCAAACAAGGGTTTGTCGTTCCTTGAATCAGGGTCGCGGCCAGAAATTTCGACAGGCAGGGACAAACAATAACCCAGGTGCAAACAACAACCAAGTCTCAACATTGAAATATTTTTAAGCCCCTTGTTTTCAAACCGTTGTCCATGAAACACGCGTTTATTTGGCTTTTTTTCCTGAGCAGTTGCGTTCAGCTAATCCGGCAAATAAAAAGTCTACTTTCATTGAATTGAGAAGTTACAAGCTTTTTTCTAGTAAAGTTCCAAGCGTCTACTTTGGATCAAAGCCACCACTTGCTCGTAAAACTTTCCTGCAAACGCGGTTGTGAAAATCTCATAGCATTAAGGTTTTTGCAGCCAACATTGCAATTCAGCAAGAAGTCATTGTAGCCGACATTATGATGGCGCTTTTTATATTTGCGCGCTTCTGATGTACACCAACACACGTCTAATCGAACTCTAGTAGTTGCTTTGTTCTGCGACCGTTCCCAAACTGTGGTACGCGTAGCCCTTCAATGTGGTACGGGAGTAGGCCTAAACTTCTGTTTTTCTGCACAGAAGTAATATATTCACAGTTTTTGTTTCAACTTAACAGTTTGTGTTAATAAATTCCTGCTCTTGTGTACTTCCCTTAATGGCTTTCAAAAATGGTCATGATTTTTCAACAGCAATTTTCCTCATTCCGCATTTGTGTCAAGTCGGGTTTGCCAAACTTTTGATCGAACTATATTTAGTAGAATGTGTTTCCTGGAACAAGTTGCCATGGTACGCGGCGACAGTACGGACCCAAAAATGGTGCGCGAGAAGAAGTTTGAGTACCACTTCTTTAAAACACCGACTTCCAAAGTGGGCCTTCTACAAAACTTGCGCGCATATAAGACGTGGATCCTGTTGTCGTCAAATTCTTGAGCGACCAACTGACGTATGCAGTTGATAAATGTTAAACGCTATAGTCCAGGCGTGGCCAAACTGCGGCTCTTCGAACCTTTGCATGCGGCTCTTTGAGCTTTCCGAAATATGACATGTTAGCAATAGAAATAAAAAATAAAGAACTAACATATAATATTGCAAAATGGTACTGTGGTAGCTAGCGTGCCGTACAGTATTACTTTTGCAAGTTATTCAAAAAGATTATGATGTCACAGAAGCGTAGATTGCAAATAAATCCGTGTTTTGCGATTTTTAAGTTGCGGCTCTTTGTAACGTGGCTTTTACGATATGCGGTTCATACATAGAGCAGGTTTGGCCACCCCTGCTATAGTCTCTCAACGCGTTTGAAAAATGTATGGATGTTATGTCATTGACGCTGTGAAATGCGATTGCGGCAGCATTTTCGTACACTGCTTGCACTAAGTTTGCTTCCCAAAAGGGACTACAGTAGGTATTCAGCTATTTATCAGAGTTTGAAAACTATCTTGTAAATTCGGAAAAGTTACACATGTCCTCTAAACTAACTTCCATATGTTTGACCCACTCAGTTTACACAAAAGTGTGAAAATGGCTGTGTATCTACGAAAACGAAGCCGTAATCGGTTATCACCACGGCTCTGCACTAAAGCTAAGAAATACTTGTCGCCGCAGCTTAACAAAAAACGGTTGGTTAGTTGATCCAGTGGCGTCTTAGAGTATGGCAGGCACGGCACGTGCCGTGGGCGCCATTTTGACAGGGGCGCAAAAATTGCTTGGCAGATATTAAAAACTTTATTTACAGTTTCTTGAACCTCTATTTTGCGCCCATACATTCATAAACTGCAAAGCTGCATCAACACAGTGCCTTTACCTAACAGGCTAATATGCATTAAGCCGGGCGTGTTGCGCTAGCACCACCAAGCATTATGACAAAACTGTAATATTGTGACATAACACGACGGTCAGACATTGTGACAGAACAAGAACGCTCGCATACCATATCTATGGGACCTCGTCCTTCTCAAGCTATAAGGATAGTCAGTCCGAACTGCTGCATTTCAGGCAAGAAGATATTAGTCAGAAGCCTGGTTGAGACGAGTTTAAGTCCGTGTCTGTGAGCACCTGACTGTTACGCAAATAACTGTTGTTGAGGTCCTGCAGATTTACAAATTACTTAAACTACTGCGGCCCACTCCGACTTTACGAGACTTCTTCGATGGCCACTAGTGTCCGATAAATAGGCTGAATAAAATGCTAGAAACTAAGGCATAGAACATGTTAGTCCTCGAAAGACAAGCAGTTACTATCGTTGCCGTACCAGTCGAGCAAAAATGTTAACTCATGAAAGAAATTTGTTAGTCTTGTTCAGAGGAGCTAGCTTTTTCTGTCCAAATTTGGCTTTCTTGTCGATGTCCAAGGCCTGTGAGAAAGTCCTGACTGTGAAAAACTAAAATCTGCGAGTGACAATTTAGGAGCTGTGTACAGTTCAGATGTTGATGGCAAGCAGTTAAATGAGAAGATTCTAGATTGCAAAATGTTAATTTCCAAGTCGTGCAACTTAAATTATCGCGTCCTGAAATCCTGACAATCTTAGAATTGCATTGCAAATAATGCTGAATAGAAATGGACGAAACAGCAAAAGCTTACTTTGACGAAATCGAAGACGACTTTGCTTCCATAAAGGCACGGAAAATGTTGGCATAATAAGCATTTTTGTGTCGTTTAACCGGAAGAGATTGGATATGTTATGTTTCGATGGAATTGTATTTTTCGAAGGCAAGTGATGCATGACTTGCATTAAATAATTTATTGTGCAATCAAATTAAATGTGTTCCATTTTAAAAGAAATTTTCGATTTTTTTTGTAAGATATACAATTTTGGCAGGCAGCACTATATAAACCAATACAGATGCGATCGCCCCTCCCCCCTAAAACCTACGAAAGTAACTTCATTCACCATGATTTTCTACAATAAAGCGTTCGCGATATAAGGCCATTTTGTCGTCCACTGTTTTGTCACAACAGTGTTGTGAAGTATGCTTCATCCCTTTACAGTAGCAAAGCCGTTATGAAACTTGACTTCCAAATATTACTGAAATCGCCGCCCCCCACCTATCGTTAGTGGCTGGATCTGCCCCTGTACCTATAAACTATGATAACGTTATTAATTGAATGTTTTGATATTCTTCATAATAAAAATGAGTATAGAAGTATGTTGTGGTCCTTATGGATAATTTATATTTTATTTGCTGAAAAGTTAAAAAAAATAAACACAAATATATTCCGTTTCAACACATTTATTTTCTTCATGGTTTATCTTTCGTAAAAATTGTGCCGAAATCTAATATTTAAACGAATATGAAAGGGCGCACATTTATACTTTACCATGGGCGCCACTCTGCACAGACACGCCACTGAGTTGATCTAACCATTCTAGCGTTTAGGGTTTAAATAACAAGATCCAATCTACGGGCAAAAAATTCAGTTTAGTTTCACATGCGCTTTATTAAACTATCTACAAGTCACGGCAGTGTCAATGCTCTCAGCACTTACAATATAAAAAGCATCTTCCCACATACATTAGATTTTGCTGCTGACTAGGGTTGACAGATCACATGAAATTTTTTCAAGGACATTTTGATTTTCAAAGAGATACGGTGGGCTACTTTCATGGGCGTCCGCTAGGGGGGCAAAACGGGCATTTGCCCACGAAAAATTGGACTAAGAACCAAACATTTCTAGAAAATGTGAAGTCAGCACCTTGATTCCGATCAATTGATTTAATTCTTGCAATAACATTTTATTTTCCGGTATGGCACTCACACTGTACAAGAGCCAGCTTCACTGTTCTGTTGTAATTCAGTGATGAGCTTGCAGTTCATTCATGTCCACTCCTTCGTGTGCAGACTCAAACGTTACGAAACTTGGGAGTGCATTGTTCTACTGCTGCTCTTTGTTCCGTAATAACATGGCCACGATCTTCAGTGGTTCACTTCAAATTACGATAGTTAATGCGCTTTTCCGCGTGTAACTGTTGACTTCAGACATCTTTGGCAGGTGATGCAGTGACATAGCAGCCCAAAATTTTATTGGGGGCCAAAAAAATTTTGGGGGGAAATGTTTGATTTTAGGCGAACAACAGTATTTTCTTTGGGATACCGCCTCTCGAAGCGCAAAATAATTATTTATTCAAAAAATTAGGGGGCATGGTTGCTGGGTCCCCCTGGCTCAGAGTTGTAAGTCGGGTCGGGCCGGGTTCGGGCTTAAGTTTGTCGAAATGCTTCGGGCCGATTTTGGGTCTGTATGCAAAACTTTTTCATAACATTCAGAGAAACGATGTTTTTCTTTTGCGATGTACTTTTTTTTATGCTCACCGCGGTGGCCTCCATGAGGGAAGTGATTTTTCTTCAGCTAATTCTATTTGCAAACACAGCTGCGTTCTTTCGTTCTCTGCTCGGATTGGTCTCACACTCTTTTTGAGAAGGTGACAGCGGTGAGGAAATGAGCGCGCGATGGCGTTGCTTCGAAGAGATCAATCACTTGCGCGATTCTTGGCTTGTTTTAAGAAACGATGGGCTACAAACCGACTTTTTCAAGCCTTAGCGCTATTCTAGATGGCGCTATATAGCGCCATCGCTGATAAGTTTCGTGGTAGTTTGTCTTTATCTTGAGAAGCTTTATATTCCGCAGTATTATCGTTGGTTTGTGCTTGTTTAACCAACAGTTTGGTCAAGGTGGTTGCTATTTTGGGTGTGATAAAACCGTGTCCCTGCAGCTACGCCCGTATGCTACGTTTTTTGATACTCCGCACTTGCGCATATCTCGACTCACTTGGTAAATTTAGCTTTCGGGCCTGAATCGGACTTCGAACACCAATGTCGGGCTCGGGTCAGGTTCGCGCTTGTGATTTCGGGTTCGGGCTTCAAATTGGGGCCCGTTTAGAACTGTCCTGGCTACGCCTTAAGACACGTTGTTTCATATTGTGTGAAAAGAAGCATGAGTGAATCTGTAGCAGTGCTTCCACAAGTTTGAAAAATCCGTTATAGTGTGAAATTGTGAGTGCGACTAATGTGCCTGTAAATAGCTTAATCAAGCTACGCTAATGCAGGCTTCTTTTCACACGGTATAAAACTGCGTGAATTTTTAGAAATACGTCTATGAAAGGCTTGCGGGAATTAGTCCGTATTGTTAAGGCTTGTTCTGACTTCTGAGCGAGTACTAGCTATATTGGCTGTGGCGAGGTTTCATAATTCATCTGCTGAGTTTTTACGCCTGCGTGGTGTTCTAATTTTAGTAACTTGTCCGATAGTTGTGTCAAGATACAGATCCATTTCTCATTGTTTGAAACAGTTTTGCAAGAGTGTCTAACTTTCATGTTTTTTCACCGCTAATGTTGATCTGGTGTTTGATTGTTCTTAAATCATGACTTATTTGTAGAAAGTGCTCTCAAAAAATGGACATTAGGAAGTTTATGAAAAGAAAAAACCTTTCTGAAAGGCGAAGTGTAGAAAACAATTCGGTCAAAAGATTTCAGAAGTGAGTTCTGTTCAACCAGGACAGACGAATGAGAGAATGGCAAACGTATTCATTGTTAGTTCAGTTCCATTTCAGACTCAGTTGTGTGAATATGCGCCATTCAGCAAAATCTGTAACGGATGAAAGTACACCTTTGTGGCAAATTTCGTATACAGCTCCACTTGAAAAAGATTTCAAAATAGCTTCGAATGGAGCGCGTGCTTCCGTGGGCCATTTTCTTTGTGGTGTAGAAACAGCAAAGCGTTTTGTGAACATCCGTTTGCATTGCAACGTCAGCAACCGGAAAAGAATAAGCAAAATGTCGACGTTGCATTCTCCTGCAAAATTTCTGCGGACGCCCATGGCTACTTTCATTTTTTCAGCATGCTTTGGGAAAGTCAGGTTAAGCTAAACATGTGCGAAATTGAAAACTAAACAAAACGTAGTATGACGACACAACCGTTCTTGAATAGTTTACTTTTTACTACACAACTAAAGGTGCTGAAGATGAAACAAATCTGCACATTGTTCTGTTCATTTACATTGATTTTTAAATGTTAAATGTTATCAATGGTTCAAAAATGAACAATTCAAAAACTATTCAAGAATTTAAGGACGCTGGAAAATATTCGAGGACAACAAGGTGTTTTTCAAGAATCAAGCACAACGAGTCTTGATAGCAAATTCAAGGACAGTCCTTGGCGCTCAAGGACGTCTGGCAACCTTACTGCTGACTCTTCCCGTTGCAGCCGAACGATTTCAAATATACTTACCGTATTTATTCGAGTATAACGCGCAAAATTTTGTACGGAATTTTATGCAAAAATTAAGGGTGCGCGTTATACACGAGTTTTTTCATCAGCACGCTTTATTTTTATTTCTTTTTTTCTCTTTCATAATCTTTCTGCAGCCTTTACTCATTCTTTTCGCTGCAATGCGCAATCTTTGTTTCTTTCTTCTTTCTCTTTAAAAATGCTTTGGTAATTCTTAGTCGCTGTGCACGTGCAGGCTTTTTACCAGTGTACCGTATGTCATCAATAAATGTTTTGTTACAGCCACATGTCTTCAACAGCAGTTTTTACTTTCTATCTTTAGTCAGAGCTAAGAAAAAAGGAAAAAAATTTATACCAATTTTTATTCAAAAATTAAGGGTGCGCGTTATATATGAGTGCGTGTTATATTGGAATAAATACGGTATTTACTGTAGGATAGAGTGGTAATTATCAGGTTCGACTGCTTTGATTAAGTTCGACTAAAAGCTGCAGTACGGTAAGTTCCTTAGCAGTTTCGTTGATTTGCACTGAAGTATTTCTTTGACTTGAAGCACGGCTTACAGATGTCTTAAGTAGGCCGTGGGCTTAAACATCAAAAGCTTGATTAACTTGAAAATTTTTGGTGCAGATTTTTGGAATTGGGGGGTATTTGCCCCCTTTGCCCTAGAGCTATGGGCCCTGCCGTTATTACCGTTTACCTTGATTTTACTAAAATAAAAGGAACCTAGAAAATTGGGGAAAGTAGTTAAACGTTCGCGTAATCAAGTGCCGTAAAATTTTGTGACGCCCAATCCAATACTGACTGCATGTGCTTTTTGCATAGTACTGTACTACATTCGATCAAGCAGTTGAGTGTGCTTTTATGTCATCATAAAATCACATAATAATAAATTCGTGGAAAACGCTAATGGGTCAATATTTGTTTCCACGTGAAAAAAGCTAGAGAAACAAATGGATTCTCGTCAGTTTTTTTAATAGTAAATGCTCAAATTCTGCGTTTTCGTCAGCTTTACAGTATTACATACACCGAACAGATCACTCAGCCCGGTTTCTGAGCCCAACTTGATCATCTCACCCAATGGCCCAAACCTCACGAAATGCACAGCAACGTTCTTCGCCGTAGGTTAAAACATAAAGTGGGACATCGCAGATTACAATTTTTAAAATTATCTCAATCGTGCTGACAAAGTAATGCAGATTTCCTTGGCCAACATCAAGCCCGAAACATAAAAAATGAGTTGTGTTTGTATTGTGGAGCATAGCTACTCCGATAGAAGCGAAACCGCTTATATTATAGATTTTAGCATATTGAGTAACCCCAGAGAAAAAACAGTTTGCCGGCTTAAGTTATATAACCTCAACATTGCTGGAGTTTCATGGGTTTATGAAGAGACTTAATGTAGAGTCAGGTTAAGTTCATTTTTATCACGATAGCAAATAATAAACCTCAGTTCTTTTATCACGAAAAACCCGCAAATGTTGACTCATACATAAGCAATCAAATTCATAACGTTTTTTTCTTTGTTTAGCTGCTGTTTGATGGTTTCGATGACATATTCCAATACAACTTCCTTCAAGGTCGCATTCTTTTCACTTAGTTTTTTGTGAAAGAAGTCGCGAACCACAAATTGGGGGAAAACGGAAGGTAATGCAGGATTCTTCCATATGCGGTCACTCAGCAACTATTTTAGGTTAATTACAAGAATAGGACCTTTTAGCTGAGGCACACATGGTGACATCCTGTCTTCATCCAAAAAGCAGTGGAAGTTTAAGTTAAAACCTCTATTTTCTAAAAAACTAAATCTTTCCTTTTTAGTTTGTCAATGCAGCCTTCAACCGTCGTAACAATATAGAAAAAATAGAATGTACAAGAATGATTTTCATAGGCCCAAAATACATTTTTTATTCTTAACCTGCCCACTGCGATTTTGTTACTGTGGACGACTGCCTGATAAACTCTACCCGGACTCATATTTCAAAATTGTGACCCGACAACCAGTTGGCATAGTCATTAACATAAACGTTATTATTATCATTTTGGGTAAAATGCAGTACATTTTCGTATTCCAAATGAAACGACCAAAGTCCTTAAACTGATCTTTAAATACCATCATGTTTTTGTGCAAGCACATTTCTCAATTTTATTCGCTGCAATGTCATCAAGTTAAAAAAGTATAAGACCGACGTTGCTACGCTCAACCTCTGCGCTAGACGAGACGCATGTCATTTGTGGTTGCAAGGATTCAATGCGAGTCATTGACAACACTGCCTGCCTAAATTTGAAGAAACCGTTTAAGATTACAGCTACAGCTTGCATCAATGCAGGATGGGCGCTTTGGTTTTGAACAATCTAATAACCTGATCGTTTTTTTTTCTGTGTTGACTGTGTTTATCAGTTAACACCTACTCTGTAACCAAATGCGCTGTAACAAACTATTTTTGTGCTCTCATGTTATTCGATTACCTTTGTAATAAGCACCATGAGTCTGAGCAAATTCATAAAAAGTCGAAAGGTGGGAAATAACCGATTTTAATTGCTGGGTTACGTTGGTAATAATTTAGATCTTGTATGGTGGTGGTATCAACATAACATTTTGCAAACATGCACTGTTTTCTAAAAATAAAATTGAAGGTAGTCTGGGAGTTAATTTCTTTAAAAAAACACGTGTGTTCAGCATGAAAATACATTGATTTGTTTAAACATGTTTTGAGCATTGCAGTGATATCGCAAAAATCTTCGCTCTCATTGCAGTTGAGGGCTACAAAGAAAATGACGCTCTGAAGCTGAAACCTACAACTGCTACACTCATTCAGCTGAATCTGAAAGCAATAGATTTTGTTCAATGCTTTCACACCGGTACAGTGGCAAACCGTCGAAAACAAAATCACAAAAGCGCCAGAAGATTTTAATTGAATCACTTTTGTAGTTTCTGAGCATGGCGCTGCTAAACTGCAACAGGTGATGGGATGCAATTCGAGATTTACGGTTTTCGGTAACTGGAATAACCCTTGGAGCTTCATCATCAAGGTCCATTGCCTGAACCAGGCAAAAGTGCCAACGTGCAGGCAGTCTTCCAACTTTTTCTATCATAGGGAAGTTGTAGGATAAGTGGAGTGTTTAAATACATCCATTGTCCAGGTACATTTTTCTTGGGCGTCCTTGTTCATCCTTGCCACAAGTTTTCCCACTAACAGCCAGATGTTCTAGTTGTTGCGACCTAATGATGTGTCCAAAAATTGGAGTTGCCGCTTTTATGCGATTTACTGTAAGAGGGATCTGCTTTCATTTACTTGGATTAGGAATTGTTTATTTGTTTTCTTTACCACGTAAGAAATCCTTTGCATTTTCCGATAAAACCACATTTCAACAGCTTCCACGTTCTTAATTAGCGGTGCAGTTAGTGTCCACGACTCACGGGCGTACAGCAGAAGTGGCCAGATTCAGCATTAGGCTCTTGCAAATAGAAAAGGCGTAAAAGCGCTTAGCCATCATTATTCCCACGTCCACTCTGGCTCAGATTAGTGTTGTCTCACAGGGCTCTAGCTACGGATCATATTTGAAAGGGCAGGCTGAGTTCTGAAGCAATGAAGGTAGTCAGTCTAGGTGTGGGGAACCGACCGGCAGGTTGAGAATGTTTTTTCACTGCATCTAACCCTGTCCCCAATGTATTCGCCACGCCTTTCCTTGGGACTCTCAAGGGGGATACGACGTGCGATCTATACTGATTACTGGGTTACTCAACTCCGAGACCCCAGCATACAGGTCGGCGACCCGCGGCTCTTTCGTCTCTATGATCAGACTCCCGTGATGGAGAGGCTGCAGCTCACTTCGAAACAAATAACCTTTAACATATCAGGTGTTCAAAGAAGTAGATTTGCGCCCAAAGAAAAGTTTTACCTGATGCAGAATTCAACTTATATGCTGTTATTCAGTCGCAACATCAATCATCTATTAGTGATTCACAATTGCTGCTATGATGTTTTTTGATCAATATTATTTTTACTTGACTCTATTTCAAGAAGAGCGATGAGGCCTACTCAGCAGGCGAAATAGGATCACAGTGTGGGTTTTTTCTCTGTGAAAGGATTCCTTTCGTTAGATAGTTGTTTGACAACCATATCATTATGAACTGGTTCTCATTTTTTTGCTTTCACTACAGTCACCGAGAATGAAGCTATATTATCAGGAGATTAGTAGTTACATAACAACGGACCCGTGGGACAGGTTATGGTCAGGTCAGGACCGCTACATCTTCAAACCGTTGGCAGGCATTTGTTTTTCACTCAGTTTCCTTGATAACTTTTTTATCACGCCTAGTTTCAAAAACTGTATGCATTTGCGAGTCAATTCGATACGTTTTTTAAAAGTTCCCACTGTAGCCCTTGCCCGGTGTTGCTTTGGAGATTTTCATCCCAATAATCCTCTCTCGCAAGAGGTTCTGCCACACACGCGCACGTAGTTCTTTATGACCGACTGGTCTTGCACACTGGCATCAGTCTTTGACTGCATGCAACAGCTAATTCATTCTCTGCATGGTTTCCGGGAATCGCGAGAGATTGCACGCGGGCAACGCAACGGGCTGATAACGCCCGCGGCGTTTTGCATGGCAGGCAGCCATACTGCGGTATTCATGCTATTCAATTCGTTCTGTTTGCAGATGGGCAATTGAGAATGATTAGTGCTGCTGCTGCAGATACTTTATCCTGTTGTCGACATGAACCATTGATTTCAACGCCAATTTGTGTGAGATTCGTTAAAACCCAACCTACTTGGACCTACTAATACGTGATATACACGAGCACCATGCAATGGAGTTAGTTGACAACCAGTTTAACTGCTGTTGCAAAAACGGTTCAATAAGCAGAGGGTTTCGATGTAGATCTTTACCACAAGGTAATAACTAGTATTTTTCTCCTACTACCCAGTACCCAATACTGGCACATAACGTTTGGTTATCAGTGGAGTTTGTAGCAATAACGCAACCACTGACATATTGTGCATCCACGCGGTTTTATTGCCGCCATGGACGCACAATATGTCAGTGGTTTTATAACTGTTTGCGTAGCACCAAATATAGAAATGCCAGTCCTCGTAACAAATGAAAATTTTACTGCTGAAAATTTCACAAATTGGCTGAAAAATACCGCTTCTCCACCTGCGGTAAGTTGTATACACTACTCCCTTGAAAAAGATGGGAAGACGACGACGTTCGTTCACATTACCCCGAATACATCGCTGTCAATACCTAAAACTAACTTCTCTATTTGCATCACTACACACAAGTTGGTTTATCTAAACATGGCTGGGCAGAGAGCACATCTGGCACATTTGTAAGGGTTACATTCTGAGCTTACCAGGAATAATGCAGCGTAATGACTGTAAGTTTTAGTAATTAGGTCGTGATATGATTGGTACGTACAACGTTTCAGCATTCCTGCTCAGCTGCTTGATATCATTTAGAAATTATCTTACAGCAACCATACAGTAGGTGTAAAACGATCCGCAACGCAATTTGTTGAAAAACACATGTGGAAAGCACAGTAAAAGCTTTTCAGGAGGCTTGAAACCACTACATAGCTGAACGTCAGTCATCCCTATTGGTGATGAAACAAAGCCGAACTTTTTGTAAAGATTTGACGTCAAATTTGCACAACTCGTAGTCCGATTAAAAGATAATTTTAGCTTCAGGTTGTTATGAATTTAGCAATCATTGGGCTTGTACTTAAATTGAGCAGAATCTGTCTTCCAACAGTGTTGTTAGACAAGCTTGAAAGAACTAGTTCGAAGAGATCACTGTATTTTTTCACACCCATCAGCCAAATTGCTCAAATGACTGTTCGGTTTGGAGCATATGTGGAAAAAGCTAACAGTAAATATCCTGGAGCCAAACCACCGCTTGGAACATGAATACTAAAGGACGAGCTCGAGTTAACACACCGGCCACCAGGGTTGCCAGATTGGCTTTTGGCTTTTTTCAAGGCAGTTGGCGCATACCATCAGACTGGTGTTTTGGCTTCTTAAATGTCTTGCTGAAAAGTGTTTAGGCTTTTTAGACAGTGCGTGGTGTATTTTCTCAAACATTATCTGGAAACCCATAAAAGAATGAAGTTGTAGCACATCTGGCAACCCATAATACCAAAGATTCGAGTGGAAACACTGTAGAAAATGTGGAAGATCAAGATTTGGAATTGTTCGTGTAGAGTGTAGAGGTAATGCTACAACTTCATTCTTCTAAAATGTCCTACAAGTAATAAATAATTTCAAATTTCATGTTTATTTAACAATTTGGCGTTTTTTCACCCGGTTTGGCTTTTTTTCTCAAGAGATGTCTGGCAACCCTGCCGGCCACACGGCACTGCTACTGCGAGTGCCAGGTTGCTGCAGATGCAGCTGAAGCAGCTTGTAGCTAAAAAGCATACTGGGTAAAACTTTAAATCAGTCCGGAAGTGTGCAAGGCAACATGAACCGCTTACTATGCGCCTTTTCCTCAAGATAAGCGTGCGCATAAAGGCTAACTAGCGCGAATATCACGTTGTTGAAAGAAGTTTTGATCGCGAATATAGGTCAAAACAATCTTTTCTGCAAAACTTGATGAAGATGTTGTGGTGGGTAAGCCGAAAAAACAAATTATTTCAGATGGCTGTTTTCACCTATGCCAAAAAATTCTTCTACAGATTTGTAGAGGAACTGGTCACCGTTTATCGTATACAACTAATTTTGTTTACCTCCAGTTTGACTCTCGAAAATGAGTTGTTTAACTATTGCGAACAGTACAGTTTTTGACTCACACCCGCATTTCTGTTTCTGAAACCGTGACGAGGTGTTTCTAATTGTCCCAGGTTTGCGCAGTCTATCCAAACCCGTCCAACATCAACTGAATGGATTACGCTGTAAACTACAATATCGAACCCTTGTGCTCGCAGTCCTAAAAATATCAATAAAATCCTTGCAAATGGAGCCGTAGGTAAACAAAGCCCACAAACGCCGCTTAAGGGTAGTAACTGTAGCTCACCCTTTGTTCTCGATAACTTTTTCGTCTGTGCATTTCCAAACGTCTGTGCTTTTGATACTTGGTAAGCTCAATGATGCTATTGTTGCGGCCAGTGGCCCAACTATATTGATAAGTACGTACGGACTGGAACCAGTGCTTGTAATAGACTGCTCATTGAGCCATCCGGCTGGGCACAAACCGTTCACATGTTCACACAGCGTTTTAAGTTGACGTGACTCAATATTCACGCCGTTTGTTGAATGCGTTTTTCTGCTCAAAAAAAAAAACAAAACAATGGTGGAGATGTGGGGCACGGCGTGGTGGGGAGTTCGAAAAGCTTACGGTCCTCGAACGAGGCTTCGCCTGTGAGAGCACTCGGAGCGCGGCTCCCGCTTGAGAGAAGGGGAGTGATGTAGCAGCGCGGTGGCTGCTACATGCGACGCGCTAAGCATAACATCCCTAGTAGCACGAAAGCTACTGGGAGCTTCCTTTACCCTAGTGCGTAAGTGCGCAGGCAAGCCGCTTCTTCACTATCAAGCGAACTTGCTAAACCAGGTCAGTAATTATATGGCAGAAAGTCATGTAAAGTTTCAGTGATTTGCAACCGCTTTGCTTCAGCTTGCTCGAACGTGTGTCCGTCAGCAACGTAAGAACATCTGACGCAGAATAACAAACTATCCTCGAGAACGGTAACTTCTTGAATTTTTTACTTGCTGGATGAAATTTTGGAGAAAGGTTGGAGTTCGCTTACGATTAGCGAGGCCGAAAGGTGTACAATTGCAGCAACCCATGTAGTTCCGTGCGAATTTATCGATAGGAATGACTCCAGGATACAGCGCCTTTCAAGTTTAAAATTCAAGAGTTTCGGGCAACGACATTCACTTAACACAGTAAACAATATGTGCCTTGGTACACATATATGCCACATATATATATAGCAAACAATATATGTCTTGGTGAATCACATGTCCAGCAAGTGATGAGTGTTTGGCATTTTAAGGCAGCATTACAGTTCTTGACGCTTCTAAACCTGCGGTCAAGGGCGTACGCAAGGGGTTGGGGTTAAATCCCCCCTTGAGCATGATATTTTACAAAACTTTATTATCTGCGCAAAGGAGATTAATTGTTTTCGCAAGCTTTTTTGCTTGTTAATTTGTCGACTTAACGCAAATACCACGGAATAAATTTGCATGCAAGTTTCAAGGAACATTGTAAATGGTCCAAAAAGTAATATCAGATTTCGGAGGGAATCTCCGTTAACGCCTGCGTCCAGAAACCATCTCACCACTTTCTGCAGACCTTTCGTGCACTACGTATGTTTAAGATTGTGCTCCGCAACAGTTCATTCATCCGAAACAATTTCCTTTATTTTGTCCGCTAAGGCTGATCTGCGCAAGCGCTGACCCCATTGGCTACATTAGCAATTTCTGTAGGATGATAAAACTGTTGCACGAGCTCAAAAACCGCAGTTAACATAGAAGCATTCAGGAATTTGATAATGTCTCAGCAGGGAAAAAGGAAATCTAAACATTTGCTGGACTTCCAGGCCCGTAACCAGCTTGGGACACCAGGGGGGGGGCGAACAGTTTTCTAAGAGGACAAATTTTTCAAACTGTGACATAGTTTCAAAATACGTCCAACACATTTTTCCTGTTGGGGCAAAAATTTTTCTAAGGGGACTTCCCCCCCCATGGTTACGGGCTTGTGGACTTCTATACATCACAAAAAACAAACATTTTCTTGCGTACTTTATCCTCTTTAGCAAAAATTGATCTCGCAAACCAGGGTCTGTGCCAGTCAGTCCAGCTGCAAACCTTCAATGCTCAACTGCCAGTATTTGACGAGACTTTAGCGCAGCCTGATTTTTGTAGTTGTAAATTGCTCTGACGTAGTGATAAGTGTGTTTAACTCCCCTGTTTTGACGCGCAGCCTGATATTTTTGCAGTTGATGAACTGCTGTGTCGTAGCGTTTGAGTTTATTTTTCTCCGATAGCCTAACTTGAAGCGCTGATGTTTATATTCACTGCAACGACACATAAAATAAGGGGAATGGATGTAGAAAAACATGCATATTATGTCAACAAACTTCGCCAAAACGGTGGTTTGGAAACATGGAAATGACGTCATATTGTGATGTCACAAACAGCGCATACCAAATGCAAATGACCACCATATGACCTTGAACCAAACCCCCCCATGAAAATTTTCTGCGTACGCCACTGCCTGCGGTAAGTTGTATACACTGATATTGTGAATATAATCTTCCTGTCGAAGTGGCTTGCAACAATATGAAAGCATTTCGCCTGCCAAGAAAAAACAAAGGCTATTTACTATGAAGTGTACTTACCGTGAAGAGACTCCGCGAAACATTCCTGTGTCGATGTAATACGGACAGACAGTGGTTGTAAAAACGCCAGTTTTCTTATAGTGCTGCAGTTCCATATTTAGAGACTCAGTAAGGCCCACTGCAGCGAACTTGCTGAAAAACAAAAGTACTTATGTGAAAATTTGTCTGACTGTCCCTGAAATGCTCTTGAGAAAATAACTCAATATTGATGCAGACAATTTTTAGGTGGACACTGGATATATAGTTTTCGTCAAAAACATTTAAACGGTATTTCAGCTTTGGTCTTAGTTACAGTGCAAAGTTCCGTCACCTCGTATAAACTTATGAAACCCATGGAAAAAAGTTATTCTTGCTTTGGCAAAAATGTGGTAATTGAAACATCGCAAACAAGGCAGCACTCATGTTTGCACAAATGTCTACGATTTCGTATCCCTCTGATATAACGTCTTGCGATAGTAGTTTAAAAACACTCGAAGGAAAGGTTATGTCAGACATTAAAACACGTGCACCTTTGCATCACCTGTCGAAAATACCATATAAAGTTTAAAACACTTGTAGATTCTATTGGAAGATCTGGTGATGCTTACCTAGTGGGCGAAATATAATCAACAAGTTTAAAACCCTCAGATTCTATTTGAATAAGAGCTGGTGATGCCTACGTGGGCGATCGTAGTGTCTGATTGTTTACTGGAAAAGGGTTCATTTTGATAGACAGTGAACCTCGTACGACCAACAAATTTCTACGTGTTTCATCAAAATTTTGCATGGTATGGGGCACATACATACCAGATGCGCACACGAAACGTTTGATTAACCATGCCTATCATACGCTAAAATTTTGTGCAGCGACGAAATGCGGATTTTTGCAACATTTGAGTTTCATCATATCCACTGGAAGCTTTTCAAACCGTAATCTTATTGTCATACAGTCAAGATGACGTTTGTATAAAAATGCATTTTTATCAAATAATTATGCATAAACTGTTGTCACGTACGAAAAGCAAGAAAATTTCCTTGAAAATTCTTTTACACTGGTGCAACTAACTTTCGTATTCACGATGATTCAACTTTCAAAATCAGGACAAGGAAAGGTGCGAGCTGGTAAGGCGATTCTTAATCACGTGCTGTTCTTTGTGAAAACTACGGAATTCTGCAAAGACCGCCTCGTGCCTGCAGCCAGAGCACTAGCGAGCGGTAATGGCAACGAGAGTTAAAAAGCAGTCAAGAAAAAGCAAAAAATTAGAAAGCTAGGGCTTAAGGACAGAGGCAAGTAGCATCCACCAACCAAGGCGACCTCACAGATGAAAAACAACAAGCTGAATCTAATGCATCGCACAACGCTTCTTAGACGGTTTGAAAAGCGTCCGTACTTTTGTTGTGCAAATATTTGGCGTCGATATACATGGTCCAAAAATGCATCGCTATCATGTCATATCAAATTAACACAGGCTCGTTTTCCAGGCAAAAAGAGCTCCAAAGTTCTGTTTCCAGTTTCAATTCATCAAAGAGCAAAACATGCCATGCAGAAGAGGATCAAGATTGTGAAGGCCTATTTTGTGACGAAATCAATTGTCCAAACTAAAGCACAATTTCGGAGGGACGTTCCAGGCAGAAACGCTCCAAACAGACTCACAATAAAGCGCCTCCTGGACAAATTAAAGGAGATGGGAAGTGTACAGGATAACATTAAAGGTCGCGGTGGACGGCCACGGCCGGCCAGGACAGAAAAGCACAGGAGGGCGTCTCCAAGGAAATCTAAGACTTTCTCCGGGAGAGATCTTTCAAGGAGTTCAGTTATGGGCAGTTATCTAGTTATCTTCGTCTGTTTACGTATAAAATACAGATTTCACAACTTCAGACCGATGCAAATAAGGCTGAGAGACGTGCCTTTGGGCAAACCATCAGTCAGCGAATCAAAGACCAACCTGATTTCTTGGACTTCATTTTTTTCAGTGACGGGCCAAAATCCCATCTCAATAGTCACGTGAACAAACAGTACATGTACTTGGGATCAGGCTCAGCCTTATGAGCTTCAGTGTCGCCTATTTGGTGTAGAGAAAATGACTGTTTGGTACGCGTTGGGCCGTAATAGCATCTTGGGCCACAGTGGTTCTCTTCTCAGAGTAAAGGAATAAACTTTGGCAATTAATTTTTTGTCTTCTTGCGAAAATACAACCTTTTCGTTAGACGTCAGATAGACCAAAACAAATGACAGTTTGGGAATAACGTTTGATTTTTTTGTAACTCTAATCCTTACCCTCAACCTCAACCCTGATAATCAGTTCTCAGCATATTTGATATTTCAATGAACAGCCACCGTTTGCGAAATGCATGACCTGCTATATCACTCACTCCGCGCGTGCGCATTATGTAGTGAGTTCGGCGTTTTCGCAAGTCAGAAATTTCGCTTGACACCGGTAACTGAGCTAAAGAAGAAAACGCCTGCAGCGCTGCAGGAACTGAGGGGGTAGCGAGGAGTGGAACAACAATACTGTGATTTAATAGCAGCATGGAACAACACCGCATTGCTCACATGCTTCACGCGAATACCTCCGTTGTTACTTCCCTAGTGACAGGCTCATCTCCCGTCATACGGACCACCCTTGCCTGCAGATTCCAGTCCCATAACATTCGAACGGAGATCACGAGAATTACCCATGAGATGTTGGACAGCGGCATTAAAGTTGAATGTGCGTGTCATCGCTGTGATTCGGCACCAAGGAGCTTGGATCGAACACATTATAAAGTTGTAGCTGTTCTCGCAAAATGGTGGTGCATGGGAAAAAAGCTTTTACAGTACTTTTAATGTCTACGAGATAGCAAGTATTTCTTTCAATACAAAATGCAACTTTATCAAAAATGGATCCATCTTTTACGACCACCTTGTACAAAAACTCATTCAAATTGAGCGTTATCGTCGAAGCTGATCTAAAATGCCATAGCATTTTAGAAGTCGGTCTCAAAATCTAACCTTTCCGATTCCCCAAGTTCATAGCACGACTAGAATCTAAAATAAAGCTCGTTGACGCGCTTTTGACAAATAGTTGTTTATCCCCTTAAAATAATTTAAAATGCGGCATTGGGTGAAAACCATGAAGCAGTGGGCGTTTAAACAAAACCTAAGTGAAGGTAAAAACTCCGGCCCCAGGTCATGAAGCATCGGCACCATGTTGATCAGTTAGCTGAAAATTGGACCAGATAAAAATACATTAAGCAACAATGAACCTCACTTTTGTAGATTATAATACACTGTTTGCGACTCCTGTTTGTGTTTTTCTCTCACTCCATACGCGTTTAGTTGCAAGTGCTGCATGTTCAACGTCATTTGTTCTTGGCAACCCACCTAACTGACAGCGTATTACATCACAACTTGCTCCTTCAGTTGGTAAAACGTTTCCTTTAGTCAAAACAACAACACAAGATCGGTGTTTACCTGGCAGCGTAATCCACCTGCCCAGGAACACCGAACAGTCCTGCCCCACTTGCTATCGTCACCACTTGACCGGAATTTCTTTCCATCATCGCTGGTAGGAAAGCTTTCAATGTCTGAGGAAATATACTGCGTGTCTTAGAAAAGAAAAAATTGAAAAATCAGGCGTTCTCGAACGAAGAGCTGGTGTAATTAGAAACCTTTGATCTAGTTCTAAATGCCTGAAGTATAACACAGATAAATGAAAAGCATTGTCGATCGTTAAGTGCACAAGGAGCATTTATAAAAACCGACTTAGACCAAGATTTTCATGATTTTCTGCATACAAGCAGCGACCACACGTTTGTGCCTCACTTACAAAATGCTTGCCACCGACTAACAAAGCGTTGTTACTAATAGATATCGGGAATTGCTTATCAGCTGTGACGACAACCGAAAAAGTCGAAGCGTTTCCATTGAAGCTGGTATTGCGAAAAGAAAATAAATTTATGAAAAATTGAAGGAAAAACGTCATAGTTACCCAGTAGTGAGATATTGCATTAACTTCCATGGTTTTGATCATCAGTTCATCTTTACACTCAAGCAATGGTTTTCCAGTAACGATGCCTGCATTGTTGATCAAAATATCAACGTCACCGATTTCCGACTTCACCTGCAGGATGCACATTAAGCGCGGAAACAGCGTTTTAAAACTTCTTTTCAAGAATGTTATATTTTATGCCTCAACACGAACTGTTTTCAACATTCGATATTCATCATTTTTCAGCATCAGAGATGCATTGATTATTGTAAGTTTGTTTCTACATGTTGAACAAAGAAAGCCGCACTTTGATAATACATATGTTGAAATCGGACATTTTATGACATTTATTTTTATTTACAGAAACATGACCTACTTTATCTGCTATCTCATAAACCTGATGGCGATTAGTAAGATCACATTTGTAGGCCCGCCATTTTGAATCAAGATTCTCTTCTTTTAGGATTTCCTCTGTCTCTTGCAATCCCTTTGCCGATATATCCCAACCAACTACAGTAGATCCAAGTTTAGCAAACTCCAAGCTCATCTTTTGCCCTTCAAGAGATGAAAAAGATGAAAGATGATCGAAATATATAAGTCACCAACCAAACCAAGGTGATATCGTGTTAAAATTCGTGAGGTCATGGTCATACACCACCAGTTAATCACGCACGTAACCGAGGGGCAATTGTCTCTCCCAACTGCAAAAAGTTGCCCTAAAATTTAGGCTATTCAAGCCCAATGAAAGACTTACTCCGTGCTGAAGTTGGTGATGTATCTAACCGCTTGTAATTTCTATCCGCAAGTAAAAACATAAAAACATGGAACGCTTTCCGCAACAGCTAATGCTGGCGTACCAGCTTGCTGTATCCTACCATATGCCAATGTACGCTTCATTTCACGACGACTGCAAAAATTTTTCCCTGACAATTGTGGCGTGCTAGAAATTAAACTTATACTTAGTTGCAGTATCGGTGTTAGCCCGTAGCCTAATACGAAGTCACTGGACTTGCCTTTTTGCAGTTCTAAAACGCGATGCATGAATATGGCGGTGACATACGTATTATATGCCTTGAAGCTCAAAAATTTCTGGTACACCGCGGTCACTATTTCAAGTTCAGCAACAGTAGCTTCGGCCCGTCGCCAAATTTTTTTTTTAAATCAGCAAATTTCTTTCATAAGTGATTGATTTCACGTTACTCTGAATCTTATTCCAATAGAAACAGAATCAGTGATCGACAGACTGTTTATTTTCCGGCTTAAATCTGAATAAAATCGTTCAGAATGAAATCTTTAATACTCAGTTGTTGTTGTTTGCTCCCCGCTAATGGAATTTCCGGCTACCCACCTGCAGTCAATCCTTTTTTTCAGCGAAAACAAAATAAACTCAAGTAACGCAGATTTATAACAAAAGTGCCAAAAACTGTAACATATTCCACATACGTAAAATACGATTTGTTCACGCCTGTTACAACGGAGCGTTACTTAATTTTGACAAGACTGTAGCCATCTGTGTCGAGATGTTGTGAGACATTGCCCTCTGCCCGTGAAACATATGTACGCAGCTGCTAAACGCGAAAAATTATTCTATATTCACGGTTTGATCAAGGGTAAAGAGGTGATCAGTGCTTCACACCACACGATTGTCATGCCATGACAGCTACTTTAGGCAAAAAGCAATAACGGAACGGTGTCTAAATAATTGGGTACATTGATTGGTAAATGATAAGGGAACACGCAAGGAACAGGGCTACCACAAACCACAACGCAAAGTCAATTAGCAAATAAGTCTGTTTTGTTTTGAAATGTTCATCACGTCGCCCTTACCAATTCCACTCCCAGCTCCGGTGACAAGCACAATTTTGCCATGGACGTCCTTCCGAGCTGGAGGAAAGAAGAAGCGGAATATGCTCACGATCCACAGTAACATACCACCGGTTGTACCAGCAATCAGCTCCCAATACGGATTTGCCATTGCAGGTTTCAGGAAGTGTGTGCCTTGAGCAAACCTAGACCTGACTGTAGAAAAACAATGCTTTCCAACAGAATGCAAAAGTTACTTTATTAACGCCAACACTGTTCGCATCTGATTCATAGAGAAGGCCACTGTAATTATCTCAGCAGGCAAACCTTCGAATGAAGGTTAAAAACTTCGAATGAAGTAAACATAATCATGAGCTATTGGCAGACAGTTTATTATGAGCCAGCGGCAAGGTTTGTACTCTGTAAATTAGATAAAATTGAAATACGGAAGTTGCAAATGGGTGAATAGTTATCAGTTAGTTGCATTGTACCGTCGCTTATACCCACAGCCATTAACAGGTTTCCCAGCCGGGACATACTTGAACCTGCAAGGCAGCGGAAACCAATCATCAAGCCGCGCAAACGTCCGGTCAATTAAACGTTTCGGACCCGACCGCATAGGCGTAGCCAGGGGGGGGAAAAAGGGGCCATAACCCCCCCAAAAATTTTAGAACAGTCATTTTGTGCTTTGAGAGGCGTTTTTCAAACTAAATAATGTTAATCGCCTAAAATGAAATATTTTGTCCCCTCCCAAATTTTTGGGCTGGCTACGCCACTGCCTGACCAGTGGAAAAACGCCATTACAATAATTAATAACCTGAGTTATTTGGGTATAAATTCCGTCACATTTTCCCGCAACCAGAGAACCGAAATAAAGCACGGTTTATATCAGAGCACGGTTTACATCGGCACGAAAGTTTCCGAAACTTTCGTGCCGCGAATACCCATTTGTGAATCTTTTTCACGGAACCCAATCTTATGTCGTATCAATTTTTACGTCCAACCAGGACGGAAGGATAACACAAAAAGTGATGTTTTATCGTACAAAATTGGCAATTACGAATCTCTGCGGTAATCAGTTGTAACGCACTATGTATATGCTCGACGACCTATTTTTGTGATGACCTCACGTGAAGGACCCACAATGCAGTCGCCACAGGTCGCCAGTTTGAGAAAGCCTGGTCATAACATTCCGTGTTCGCTCCATCTGTACCAGAAACAAAACTGGTGTATTTTCCGTGTAATGATCGCGGTGACGGGTAATGGTTGGTCGCCCATTTTTGGCATGGCTTGCTGGGATGCAGCTGAGCGCAACCGCACGTTTCTCCGCGTGTTCATCCAAGGCCACCTGGAGAAGCACTTTATTTAAGAAACGTTGGTTCACCGCAGAACGTGTTTGTCGGTCCGTTGTGCGCTGTTCGTCCAATCTACTAAATCGAGTGTTTAGTTTAAATCGTTCTGTTGCTTTTTCTTTCAGCATGCTGCGTTACTAAGCTTGCTTAACGTTATAGCAAATTGAACATGAGTTCTAAATAAAGAATCTGTTGCTGCTACGGGCAACTTCGTTTTCTAAAGCCAAAAGACCTTCAAACGTCGCGGGAGGACCCAGAGGCTGCTACAGCTTTTAAGTACTGGCTCGCCACTTTCGAATCATTACTGCAAACCGTAGAGGCAGGCCAAGCCGCGATAAATCCTGATGTCGAGGTGAACAGAAAAGGACTGCTTGATAATGTTTTGTCTCCTGCGGTTTATTCTTACGTTGAAGACTAAAATTACTTTCCAAAGATTGTACCTTCCACGCGGTGAGTGCCGAACAGTACCGCGAAGAACTCATCCTGGACGCATTTATCAACGGTCTAAACTCGCAGGACATCCGGCAGGGACTTTTAGAAAAAAGACGACCTCTCACTCGAAGCAGCGTATGAACCGGCTTATTCTCGAACGTGCGCAGTAAACAATCCATCTATTCGCGGCCGATAACTGCGTCTGTTGCTAATCCTCAGCAAGACAGAAAATCATTTGATCAACGAACTGCTGTACCTACGACTGAAGACGCATTGACAAAAGATGAGTCCGATTCTGCTGCCGTTCAGAAAAAGATACTTGCTCGGATTGTTGAGTGTAATGAATACGGGAAAACTGGACGCTTCACCAAGGTTTGTCTCGAGGTCTGGACGCCCGAAGAGCCCAAATATCTCGGCTGCACTTCTGCCTGATCGACATCGCTGCCGTAGTCGGAGCCCCGACTTGCTTACAATCTGCTGTTGTTGACATTGAAATGCAGGGACTGCCAGCCCGTGCTTTGCTGGACATCGGGGCATCGTCCAGTTACGAACTCTGAAGTTGCAAAAACTTGGGTTAGAATGCAAAGGTCAAAGCTCAAGCAGCGCTTTAGAGTCAAGAGTCAACAGCTTCTTCAAAGAACGTGGAGTCGTAAACTGTAATATTTCCGCCTTTTAAGGGATCGTACAGCCTTGAATTATATTAGGTCCAGATTTCTTACAGTATGCGCACTCGATCTGAAAACTGCGTATTATCAAATACCTTTAAATCCAAAAGACCCGTATACACGGCGTTTGAGGCTAACGGGGAACTTTAACCAATACCGACGTCTTCCGTTTGGTGTTGCCAACGGCGTATCGGCCTTCCAGAGAATAATCGATGGCATTTCTCAAAATAACCTACAGTGTTGTGATATCACAATGTTTCCGCTTGTTATTCTCGGTCGGTAATGTAGCAACAAGCTAGCAGTTGTGATCACTGGTTCGACCTTTTAATTAAATAAATTTGACCTCAAATTTGAAAAGTGGTTTGGTAAGGTAGGTCGCCGAAGGTTGCATTTATTTTACGCATAATATTTGGGTCGTCGCAAAAAGAGGTTGAGAAGCACTGAGGATTGGCGTAGTAAGGGGAGAAACGTGGTCTCACAGTATTTGGTTTGGTAAATGCTCAATCCATTGTGCATAGTGTTTCAACCTCATGATGTTCTCAGGTTTGACTCTGCTTTGGTAATTAATGTACTTATCAATATATCACCCCCAAAGTTAACAACCAAATTTTTATTAATTTTGCAGTATTAAGTGCATCAATATATTTCTCAGTTAACCTCAACACCCAAGGCTGAATTATTTTGCAGTTGCAAACGTAGAAAATTTATAGGTCAAAATAAAGTCAAAATTTGTAAATTGCAAAGCCAAAATTTAAATTATGGTCAAAAAATTGGTTGCACTGATCATCAGTGTTTTCACATTGATGAATATCTTTAATTTTTATTAATGATAACATAATTAAAGATAAATTTAGCAAATTTTATTTCAGAAGCGTGTGTATCAAACTGATAGCCCTTCGCATGATTTTGTTCCAAGTAGCTCTCAGTTCCAAAAAGGTTGGTGACCCCTGAAGTAAACGTTGGCCGTTGTTTTAAAAAACGCTTACATGAAGGCAAGCTGTCATTACATGAAGTCACAGGCCATTTTTGTAAAATACTGTGGTGTTTGGGCAACGCCACACAGCAGAATAGGCAATGACCGAAGAGGTAGAAGAGCTCTATGAAAATACTAGAAATGCCTACCACTCGGCAACTTATGACAAGGAAGGCCGTATGCGCTGGCAACGCTAGAACGGGTTAGAGCAGTTGTTCAACCTTTTTGTGATCGCGTGCGCCTTGGTGGTCCAACCTTATTCCAGGAATATTCATTCGACCAAACAACTTCGATCAAAAGTTTAAAATGCTGGACTTGGTGCAAAAGAGGCATGTACAAAATGGCGGTAACAATAGTTGTTACGAACCAATAGGAAAGGTACACGGAAATGAAGGGATTCAAAGCAAAAACTGAATGCAGTTGTTTAGCGAAGAAAAAAATAGAAGGTAGGCCTACTCGCGTGGCACGTTCAAGGACTTCGTATACCATTACCAAATGTCAACAACGCAGTGTTGGTTTTCTTTCTAAACCGATTTGAACTCTAAAAGAAATTTAATTACACGCTGTGGTTCATAACTACCAAACGAGATTTGCAACAGTTCATAAATTACCTGACCAGATTGAGCTCCGCTTTAGGAAAACAAACCATGATATTTTTTTTGAATTTTTGAAGGCCTCGGGAGTTTCTAGCGGAGTGCGATATGCCACAACGCTGTGGCTTCATCATAGGCCATACGGTTGTCAGGATAACTAAAGTGGGGAACATAGCACTGCACAAGGGGCTTTCAGAAAGTGCAAACAGTCGGAAAGCAGTAGCTAAAAGGCAAGTGGCGGGCAGCAATACTGGTTAATACACTGAGAATGGCTAAGATCAGATCGAACTTGCACACAGGCCAATGTGCTGGCAGCGTTCCCTCTGACCACAGCTGAGGACAGGCGTTGGTGGAATTACTGTCGCTCCCTGGGGTCGCCAGACATAAAGTTTCTTTGCAAGGCAGCTCAAAGGGGCAGTGGACTTGCCATACACACCAGTAGTTTCAATTCCTGGTTGAAAGCAGTCATTTATATTGAATCTGTGGACTTCATTTGATGTAAATCACTAGATGACTTAAAATTAATTTCCTATTCTGCAGACAATACAATAATTTTGTCCGAACTTATGTAATTACATAAAGGGTATTGGTGTTGCTGATGTAGTTCAAAAACCGTATATTTAGGCAGTAGGCTACTGTAATACCCAACCTATTGTGAACTGCACATTCGTTGCATTTCACATCCACGCGTCTCGCCTGGATTTGGGGGATTGCTTGAGACCCTTTCAGCCCACACTCATTTCCAGCAGGAGGTAACGCTTGCAAATAGAGTCTAGCACCACGACCCTTTTGATTTAACCCTGGTTAGAGATTAGTCATCATTCACCCAACCTCTGTACGATGTATATGCCATGAACATTCTACTCAATTTTTATGCGCTCATATTATCGTCAGTTTCTTAGCTAAATCACGTTTTCTTGCCTTCGTGCGTCGGTTGCCGTGAATTTGATTTGATCTTTTTTGTATAGTACCTTTGTGATATGGACCATGTTATTCGAGTACCTTGTGATATGGACCACGAGTTTGACGCAAAATAAATATTACTATTTTTATAGATCAGGTAGACATGTCAAACAGCTGGTATTTCGTCAAACCCCTTCCTGTGCCTCAGATATAGCTCAAAGGTAAATATTTTAGACTCGTTAGAACTTCAGTTCTTTCCTGTGTTTTCAACGACATTTTTGTATTATTTGCCACGTTTCCCTTGATTCTGTTGAGGTGCTGTTCTTGTGTATTATGATTCTGTGTCTAAACGGAAATCAAGTTTCTTGTTTCATATGAGTCAGCAATCTAACAGAAATACGAGTCACACAAAACACACAATTTAAACCCCTACCATATCCCATTACTACTCCACTGCTTAAAATTGCCTTCGGCGTGTATGTTTACTTCAACCTCAGTATGTCTGTCAAGCTTTTTTCTTGCAAGCTTCTATTACAACGTAGGTTCTAAAAGAAAACACTGTTGAAGACATCTGACATGAGCTAAACAACCGACATTTCAAGGTTCCTAACAAGAAACTGAATCAGGCTGATTACGCATCGAAATTCATTCAACAGCTTTATCATACTACGCATTGAAATTCATTCAACAGCTTTATGAAAAGCTGCCTGTACCTTGCACAACGCGAGCTGTAGCAGCAGCAGTGAATTACAATACCACTCACGTACAGCCGCAGACCACTGAAGCCTGAAGCTCACTCGGTCGTGTTCTTTTTAGCAAAACAACAAAAGCCGAATGGCTCGCCTCTCCAGGCAAGCCACGCGAAAACGATCAATTGCTGCACGGTGTGCTATCCAAGGCTTCGTGAAGAAAGGTGCTCTCCACTACCAATGTTCTTTTCGCAACAAGCTGACAAACTGCTGCAAATGCGCCGATTCCTGTTTGCATTCGCTTCGGTGGCTCGCAGCTGAAGCAATCTGCCGCATGATAAGACATCGTGACAAATTTGAACAGTACTGCACCATCACGTATGCAATTCATCATGCTTCTTGCCTACAACATGCCAGTCCGGAATGTTTGCCTTATAGACATTGTTAAAAAAGTGAAAGTCAAATAGGATGTGGTGAACTTCGAGAACACCCGCCTATACATAACTGTCAGATGCAGATGTCTTGTTTCAAGTTAACCTGCAAACTGCTCGGTATTTAAAATATCAAAGATGCGACTGTAAGTAACGAGAGGTCTTTGGGTACCACCTGCACCAGTCGAAAAAAACTTATTGCCTGGACAACCAAGGCGTTGAATTCGTGAAGCGAGGGAGAGAGTTAAAATTCGCTATTGCTCGTTGAAAACTTGAAAAAATCTACGGCCTTTCAAGATATAAAAGTACAATATTGCACGTTTGCATTCAAAATATTTCCCTTCTTGAAGTAGACAAATTAAACATTTCGGATTTCTGCGGCTGGCGTGTCACAAAAATCTGCGGAAGTTCATATATTTAACGACTATCTGTCACATAGTGAAGTGAGCAGGTTAACGTATCATTGTCATTTTAATTATTCGAGAAAATGATCGCCGTCAATCCTGAGTGCCTAGACTTTTATTCAATAACATTTTCGTGGCACTTGTTGTTTCAAAAGATTTGCAACCAATCCGACATTCTGTGAAAGTTCTCGGAAGTTTACCGAAATGCAAAACATTTTGCAAGACCCTTTTCTGTTCCAAATTTGCAAGGTTTTGTAATCTCTTTGAAGGACACTGAGTGTTGCTATTCTCGGTCATGTCTTCTCCTCAGCAATGCTGCTGAATCCATATTGATGGCAGACGGGTCAACAAGTTCAGGTTGAAGGGACCAAAAAAACCAAAAGAAGCCACATTCAAAATTGAAATCCAAACCAACGTAGTGTGACGAATCTTGTAGGACAGTGGTTCGCGAAGGGTCAAAAAATGGTTCGCGGCGAGGCGATCCAGATACCTATAGGTTGTATATTTCACCATAAACACTGCTCGTCTTTGTTTGTCTGTAGTGCAGGTAATTGAGAAAAGAGTAGATTGCTGATATTGAAAACGAACTTAGCAACTTGCTGCTAAAAATCCATACAATCATTATTTTTCAATATGTTGTTCGAGACTTGGGTCGCGAGGTGTTCAGCAAATTAAGATTTGGGTCGCAAGGTGTTCAGAAAGTTGAGCGTTGGGTGGCGCTCAAAAAAGTTTGGGAACCGCTGTTGTAGGAGAAACAAGCAGAGAAACTAAATTTTTCCTCATGATTTTCTCAATTCTTATTCAGTTACAAGAGATACCAATTTACGCTAAATTTTCGAAAAACGCCACCAATAAATCCCAAATAAAGATAAAAATACAAGTTTTACTGTAAAATATTCAAAATAAACGGGAGATATGAAATGTAGATTCGCGACCCAGGTTTCCCATTGGCGACGACCTTGGTACTCTGTCAGAACTTTCATGGATATCCTCAACACTATTTCCACCTAAAATTAAGCAGCCAACATATTTTTTATTCAAAGAGGCAATTGTGGTTTATTTTGAGTGTGTGAAAAGTATTTATGTATAGAGTCGTCATAATAACTACGTCAAGGAACCCAGATGCAATATTAGTGCAATGTCGACAAGCTTTGTAAAGCAACGTATTAAGATTAATTATTCTCATTCAGCTGTAGCAATTAAAATATGAAGCCACTTTCCTACTTCACTCATTACAAAACACGCATTTTCTTCAAACGGCGCAAAATCATGATAACGCTTGAAGCCAACTTTTTGTAACATCCAATATTGTTTCATTTAAACCATTGTTTTTTACGCTGTTCCTACATGAAACCAAGTTTTGATGTTGGATGTGCTCCAGAAGATATATAAAACAAACTGATATGAAAGTCAGTTTGTTCACAGAAAAATTTAGTAAACAAATCAAAACCAAACCTGATTTTTCTTTCGAGTATGCAATCCAAAAAACATATTTTGGCAGCTAGTTAAATGCAGTGATGTGTCGGAGTCATTTTTGTCGAGTCAGAGTCAGTCCCGCCGCCACGCAGGGGCTTAGCCCCCCAACCATGCATATGAAATCCAACTTCTCATCAAAAACCTTAAAATGAAATCAAATAGCTCTCCCAATGACATTCCATCCAAAATTTTGAAAATAGCTAGTTGCATTGTGTCAGAATGGTTGTCCAAATTATTCAACAAATGCATGACTACTGGTGAATTCCCAGACTCCTGGAAAATTG
>Ga0210059_1000949_pt1 | contig 41348 bp, 26 predicted proteins | sample Ectturendosymbi2_FD_188042 | JGI IMG/M metagenome (GOLD analysis project Ga0210059, IMG submission 188042) | Ecteinascidia turbinata endosymbiont from Florida, USA - Sample 2 (SPAdes) (version 2) | ecosystem: Host-associated > Tunicates > Ascidians > Unclassified | place: Key West, Florida... | reverse complement strand
TATTTGCCTTGCTTTGGCTTGGCAACTTCAAGACGTCAGGTTGCTTAGTTGGGAGACCGACCTGTGCTCCTGTAACAACTAGGTTGACCCCTCAACTAGTAGGGACCTCTGCAATAACCTACAACCTCAGCCCCTACACTGCCAACTCCACAAGCAACACAGAGCCACGGGTTCATGCACCAATGTCACATGCTTGAATAATGCGATGCTCGAGCGGCGTCACAGTCCGTGTTCTATTTCTAAGAACTCCACAAACAAAGTGTTAAAATGCTATTATAACCAGAATGCAAAACCCCGGTTTGGTTCGGACCAAGCCTGAGCATGCACTTAACAAAGGTGAGCAATGAATCAACGCGGCGACTCGCTTTTGAATGACGAAGAAAAATGTACCAGTTCGTGCACAAACGCATTTTTCTGCAGTCAATTTTCGTAACTGAAATAGAGTTGAAGTTTTTTTTTATTTTAACGCCAGAGGCATGTTTCCGTAAACTCTGCGCTGCAACTATTACATTCGCAGACCAGGGTACAGATGCACACATCAGCGGATCATCAAATGGACTTAACTATTTTCAGATATCTACATTGAATTATACGATTATATACCAACTCTGGTTCGTACAAAAAGTCGCCAAAAATGCACAAGAGATCTTCGCCGAGCTAATACAAAACCTGTCTAATTGAAATACGCATCAGAATCATATTTTTGCGACAATGCTTTAAATGAATGGGGGGAGGAGCAAGCAGGTGAAGGTGATTTCATCCAAACGCAAAGTTTATCTTGCGTTCGACTAATTTAAACTGCGGACGCTTCATATAGTAGTGGTTGCTACTGGTTTCCCGAAAACGACTTGATAAGTGTGCATGGATCGCCCTGTCTAGATCTACTGTTTCAGGAATGGCTGGGTGCAGGTGGGGGGCACTAAGCACCCTTATCAAGCCGTTTTCAGGACTTACCCTGGATTTCAAAGACACGAAGACCTTCGTTAGTTGTGAACAATACTTCACAGCAATAAATTCTAAGTAAAGGATCGCACTTGAAAAGTGTAGAACTTAACTTTACGCACGTCGTGTCAGCGGGTCCGTGCTGTGAAATAAAAAATGAACTTGGGTTGTTTTCGCCAATCGAGCATCGATCAGGAACACTGGCATTTTGCGTGTTTCTCTCAATTTGGTAATGGCCGCGGTGATGGCATGCACGTGGTGTACAAAACATTTTTAGGTGGCAGCGCGACTGTCCAGCACTTGCTTCGTTCACGGCCTTTGTGCCGCGTGAGGTCGCTCAAGATGTTTTATTTCAAGGAAGGGATTTCGCTTCTTCACGTCTTGAGTACCCCAGGTCAGATCAGGGAGAAAAAAAACATAATTTACTTTTTTTCAACAACCTCACATTTTTAGCTCCCTGCCAACAAGATTAAGACAAAATAGAGAAAGTTGGATGGCTTTATACACAACGACTTTTGCAAAGAATAAAATCATAATCACTCGACTGCTCTCCACAATCTGCCTTAGCAGAATTGTCTGGCTGGAAAAGGAAAAGTTTTTTTTGATAAAAAAAAAACGTTTTTCTGGCAACAACGGACACAGTTTTGAGTCAAGTATGATGGAATAAGCATCCAGATCTGAATTGCGCCTTCCCTGTTTGTCAGTGCTTAGTTTCGGTGCTTGATGCTTAGTTTCGGTGATTGATGGTGATTTTAAACAAATTTCTATGCTCACCTGTTGTGAGTTGATAAAGATCCACAGGAACAATCGCCATGGCAACCGCGTGACAAGACCGGCTTCGGTTTGACTTTGCACGAAACCAGACATGGTTTCGTTTTTCGTAGATCAGTCAAACAAATACAATCCGAGGTTGAAAATATCTGGAGAAATAATCAGTCTGAGAAAAATCTCCTCAACTTTTTGCTGCTGAATTAAAGAACACGTTCAACTATTTCAAATTGACACTATACAGCAAAATTGGTTGCCTGACAAACAATAATGTTTGTTAACGGATTCACAACTTTTTCCAACCATGCCATTGCTTTTGCTCGTAGCGAAATTTAACTGGAAAGAAAACCGTTCGATGCAGTTCAAGATCGTCCACGCGCAGCAACTTGGACTAATGAACTGAAAACTAGAACTAAAAGATCATTCAAAACTTTCCAACTTAAAATATGTAAAGTGATTTCGCTGAGAGCGAAAGGCAATGTCAGTGTTGGAAAAAAAGTTATAAGGATCACATCAACTTTTGTTACGCAAGTATCTTTCCCATCCACGAAACGTAGACTTTCATAGACAAACAACAATTACATCGTTACAACTCACATAACTTTACGACTAAAAGAAACAGCAACGTGAAACAGTTGTTTTTTTAAATTATTAAAAAAACAGTCGACACCTCTATTTCCTTAAGCTTTGCTCATCGCAATGTTTCAGCAAGCTTTGCCGAAAACAACAAAACTTCCCAAAGCATTCAGAAAATCACCCATTGAATCACATCTCAAACATTTATCTAGCACGCAGGGCTGAGAAGAAAGTTTGCTGTGAACTTACTATTCAGTTAAAGACCTCAACTTTGTTACAACCGCTTCTTTTGCGAAATTTAAGATTTAACTGAAGAGTGAAGAAAAGCATTTACGCAAATCGCGCAGAAAATTCCCGAATTACGTGGAGCGGCTCTGCAGGATTTGAATCGGTAGATCCTGGTTAACAATATCTTTACCAACATGTAAAGTGGAAGATCTTAATATTGTGAAAAAACTGGTTTTCTGTGGGAAAAAGCTGGTGTTACAACCACAGAAATCTTGAAATGAAAAAGAAAAATTTTAAAGCAATGCCATGGTCACTGCATTTTACCTTTCATGAATCAACACGTTCTTACAGTTCTAAGCATTTGTCAGCGAAAGATGGAAATTTTCAGGAAACCGAGTGCAGGGCAGTGTATTTATTAAGAAAGCAGCGAGTATGCAACTTTGAAAAACATTGTGAGCGTGAAGAGGCATTGGACGAAAACACTCTTAGATGGTTTTAAGAGAGAAATGTTTAAAATATTGGTCATTTCTGTGAAGTTCCATTAAACTTAGCAATCAAAATGTGTTTTGACGAATTCTTAAATGAAATACTGTCAATGAATTTAAAAAGTGATTTAAAAAATCGAATCCTTTTACGCTTATCGGCAAATGACGATTTATTACATATTTTAAACAGACTGTCGGATATTCTTGAAATTCAAACTGGTAAAACCCTAAAATTTCCAGTACGTACTTTCTTCACAATTGAGCAAGACAGCAGTGAGCTGTTTCTTGGATTGAAAGATTGTGCCTTACTTCATCTAGTTTTTAATTAACAGTCAAAATATAGACATGTTTTCTTTGCCACAATCGAAAAATCAGAGAAACTCGAAACTTGTTATGTTTAACCCATTCCTTAAGTATAGGCAATGCAATAGTTACTGGATTGTGAATAAAATTTCTTTATCAGCAATGTTACGCTGCATATGACATGGCATGCGACATGATCACCCAAACATGTCTCTTCTACTTAGCAAGACTGGCAAAAACGCAAACTGATAGTAATTGTTTAAGCCAGGATTGCGGAGTCGGAGATGTAAGGAGTCGGAGGTTTTTGGGTGGAGTCGGAGTCGGATTCCTAACAACACTGGGAGGCGGATTTTTTGTTCGACTTCGACTCCGGATGTCCAATTGGATCATTTTTTACATCACACTCCTAAATTGGGATCCTGTTAAAATGGTACAATTTCTTTTGAAACTTTTGTTGAAACAGAGATTTCTTGCTGTGTAACACGATTTCCATTGATTTTAGCAACAGCCAAATTTCATTCCCTTTATGTTAAGGAGTCGGAGTCGGGAGTCGGAAATTTTGGAGAGGTCGGAGTTGGGAGTCGGAAATTTGGAAAGTCGGAGCCGGATATTTTACCTCCGACTCCGCAACCCTGGTTTAAGCAAATCAATTCTTAAGATTTAAATGTGTTTCATTGCTTATGGTGCAAGTTACTGGGTTAGCTTGAAGAAATAATTGAAAATTAAACAACCGCACCGGTCCGTTATCTCCACAGATCTTTGCTGGGTCGCATTCATCTTCTTGGTTCGTGTCCTGCATGGGTTGGCTCTGAATGGAAGCAGCTTGTTTGACGTCATGACGAATGCATTTCTTACTGCTGATATGGGAGCTGAAAATTAACAAGTGTCATTGGGATAACTTGCTTTCTACCGCTGGCTATTGCATAATATCCTGTTTTCTTTTTACATATTTAAGGAATTCAAGGAGATCGACAGGATTTTAAAACTTTGCGCCGATATATACTTGAAAAGCAACCAAACGCTGAGGATAGATATTACTTTTGAAAGTCATTTTAATTTGATTTTGACTGCGATCTATCAGTTCAAACGAAAGCTTTTAGACTTGCGTCCCTGAAGAAATTCGGTAACCTGCTTTTGGCCTCGAAATCATGACTTTCCAGCAGTGCTGAATAGTAATAAAAATAATGGCACCATCGGGTGAGTTACTGTTTGTTGGTGTTGGTTCAAACAATAAGTGCATGTTTCTCACAGCACCGATACGCTACCTCTGGTGTGGCAACATGTTGCTTTAATAAAACTCACAAGCATTCATGTATTGCTAAAACGTGAATGGAACGGCATTGTCATCAAACTCCTCTATCGTCCATTCCAAATTTTTTTCACAAGTTAGATTAGACAAAAATTCTTGCCAGGATATTTTACGTTCAGCAAGACTGCGTTCTTTTGAAAAAGCAGGGAAACGATCCAGGTAAAATCAATACCATTCAAATTGCACATAACATTCAGCATAACAGTGCAATTTTTCACAATACTTTAATTAAAGGCTAAAATCGAGAGGATATTCCACTCCAAATCATTCGTAAGATAAAGTATTTATGTATGACTATCTCAGCGCCTCCAAGTTTTCCTTTGATGTCTTCGTGAAAGGCTTCTTCAAAAAACGTACGATGTGTCGAAGAAATCAGATGGATGGGACAAAAGCATGTCCTTATTACATCAGTTCAGCCTGGCGTCGTTGGCCAACGCAGCAACCGCCCGGTTTACAATTATAAAACTTTGCTTTTTTCCCACTGGATTTCTTAAAATTATGTTGTTGCACAGGCACAACGTCAAAAGAACCCCAATACGTCCTGAATATGTTTTTTTAAAAGGAAATCTGCAAATGACTCTAAAAATGCTCTATCATTTGATTAGAATGCGGTAAACCATTTTTGTGGATGCTTGAGTAAATTATGATGTTTGAATCAATGATGGTGAGTAATTTACGACCCCTGATAGATTATGACGCACGTAACACAAACAGATCTACATGGAGGAGCAATTCTTAAGCTCTTAATTTATTTCCCCCCTTAAACATACGCACTTAACTGGCTGTACGGAAAATCAATCGTGACTACTAAATTTTACTGGCCAGTAGATGGCGAGCTGCAGCTTATGTTTTCATCTTTGCATCAAACCTAAAGAACGCGAGTGTCAATCAATCGAGCAGAACAGGTCTCTGGCGCCAGATGCAACAATTTTCAAAAATGCTGCTATGTCTTTCCTGCGACTTTACTTTCTTTGCTGATCCCGAACAATTGGACAAGGTCTGTTCTTTTAAAGTTGATGAGCTGGGTCCGGGTCTATATTGGCACATTACAGGTGGATAAGAAAAAGGACGCTTAGACTGAGGCAAGGTTTAAATTCACACTTTTATAAAAACAGCTTTGTCGATCAACAACTATTTCAAAAATAACCTTTGCATGAATTCGATTAAATGAAAAGTGTTATGAAAACGATGATGCAAGATTGTTTTTTTTTCCAGTCAGCTTATCTTCCAGTCAGCTTATCTTCTCACTTGTGTGCAAGTTCTCAATTGACATGCGCTTTGTTTACGAATAACTGCAGTACTTGGCTTTTATTTTTCTAATCTTAACCTGATAGAAAGCAATTTAAAGAACATTTACAAGTGGTTGGGTGCTACAGCATCGTTCAACGCAGGGATGAAGTGATCGACCGATTTATTCAGGGAATAATTGTGACTGATACCTTGCTTGATCTACAAGGAAGATCTGGCTAGCTTTATGGACTTAAGCATTCACCTTGAAATTAATGCAACGTAGGGTTGCTGGACCAGCACCAACACTCGTCTGCGAAGTTACCTGTATGAACCGGAGTGAGAAAACCGTTTGTTGCAGCTCGGGTTCGGACAAATATAAGGCTTTTCCCCGCTGTGTATTCGCTTGTGTTCTTTCAAGTGATGCTTGTATTTGAATGACTTGGCACAAATGTCGCAACCGAACTTCCTGTTTCCTGCAACGATTTTACTTTGATATAACTTCGAAATAATTATTTTAATGTACCATCAAGATTTTCATCAATGTAACGACTTTTATGCCTCAAATCCAGAAAAATGTTGCATCGTAATCAAAACACAAAAAGATAAATAAAGTTATCAGATCCACCAACGGCAACATTGAAAGCAAAAGATTCGAACAAGTTACACAGACATCATCGACATTACAAAAGAGTTGCCTCTGCCGAAAATGTCCGTAAATGACCCTTTCCGGATAATTTTTGGTCAAATCTCAAATTACAACAGGCGAAAACTTTTATAGAATGGCTGCTATAAATTTTCCGTAGCACTATTTCACGTGTTGAACATCCACATCCACATAAAGCGTGAATTCGACTCTAAAATACATCAACAAATTCTCGGCTTAAATGTAGTTTGAGGCGGGGAAGTTTAAAATCTTCTTTAGAATTTTTATAATTCTTTCCAGAACAACGCATTAAGCGTTTTGGGTCATTAGTGCTTTCCGTTGGTTGAACGCACCAAATAGCACGCAAATTTTTATTTCTTATCTATAGAACGTTAGTTATTCTTCGCTCACCTCCCAATTTCATCAGTATTTCCAGTCATCAAAATTTCTATTGCAATTCTTCAGCTTTAATAGCGTTCCGATAACTTTTAAAGACCTTAGCCATGCCGGTTTGCCATTATTTTCAAATTTCAGTTAATTGCATATTAAACGCAAAAAAGCTGATGTATTTCTGCGTGGTGGTTAGCAAAGACAGTGGCTGCATTGTTTGATGCGATATTTTAAATTGTCTCGCTGTTTGTTTTACCACTCAAATTGGAAAAAGTATTGGAAAAGAGAAGAATTGTTCAAATTGAAATTTAAGGTTACTGCTTCTATATTGTCAATGGCGGTGTGTATCAACCTTTTCTTTCACGAATTTCTTATTTTAGTGAAGTTATCTGTGTTTTTTGTTCTACAACAAATCTCAACTTTACAGTAATTAAGTGTGCATACACGCGTATACAATACACAGTGTTGTTTTAAATAAAAGTGGGAAAGTCTTGTCATAAACTTATTCAAAACTGAAAACAAAGATATAGGCTGAATTGATAAAGGTCAGTACTCGCCAAACCTACCTACGCTGTGAGTGAGCATGTGCCGCTGGAGGCGGTAGATATTGATGAACGCTTTCCCGCAGATCCTGCAAACCTTGAAAAACAAATATCAAAATGTTGAATTAAATCGAAGGTGTCTTAAACTTGCGAAACGATAAAAATACGTTTTTCATGACACACAAGTCAGAACACAATGTGCTTCACAGCCAAAGACAATGCAACCAATGCTGTCAATGTACTCAAGATGAGAGAAGCTATTGCTCTTCTTTACCCTTTCACTCCACAAGGCAAGTTTCAAAACTTAGAGTATTACTTTTTTCCGCTAAAATAGTGATTTTTCTTTGTAACAAAGACTACGCCTATTTTATGTTTGTGACTGTGAGTCAAAAACTCAACCGAAGACAACTTCATTAAACAAGGAGCCCAGCAGCAGAAGCACACAAATGCACAAACAACCCTCGACCTCTCGAAGGAAAAATTGCAGAACTTGCTTCTTTTTACTCCATCGAAAGGAACCAAAGAAACACTCTGAAGACGTGGTCTGCGCGCGATTCCTGTTCCGTGTTGTCATTTGATTTGAAAGCGAAGTAACAAATCCTCGGAAAAGTCGAATTTCAGAAAATTTAACGAAGTGCGAAGCAACTGATGAAGGGAGAGCAGCGGAGTTGCCAAGACAAAAAATACAACAGCAGGTAGGCTGCGGTGCAGCCAGATGTGCAGTTTCGTGAGATTCAAAATTTAAGCGCAAATAACTGACTGTGGCATTGAGCGAAAAGATGTGCAGAAGCAAATGGAACGTGAGGGACAACACAGTTTCAAGCACTCAACTCGCTTCAAGCGCAATAGAGCGTGACGTGTTGAATGAGTGTAATGTGATGCAATGTAGGATTAACTTACTTTCAGAAAATACGTTGCGTTTGCTTTACAGAGAAATGGCGATGGATAAGATGAAGACACCATGAATTTGAACAACTCGATGGATAACATTTAGAGACAGGCTGTTTAATAGAAAATACTGACGCACTCTGCTGATGACTGCACACTTCGCTAAGCTGAGCCATGCGTGGTTTGCAGAGCTCATGTCAGAACCTGTCCAGCTACATGCATCACTGGGATCTAGGCTCCTTTTGAAAAAACGTCTAAAGCGCACGAAATGACAGCTCCATGTACTGCGTAATGAATGGAAGCTATGGGAGAGCAGATAGCAGCAGCAGCAGCACACGAACACACTGGTTGTGACCGAGACTGGAATGCTTTTTATAGCAGCGCAGTAAGGGAATTCTCCAGGGTGCATTGAAAGGTGATCTGTATAAAGCGTCAGCGACAAAACAGCGATGATTTCTTTCACTACCAATCTCTCATGAGCATGCAGCAGTAACACGAGTACACGACCATAGTTTCAAATTTGAAGAATGCTTAAGTGTCAAAACAAACCTTGTAGGGAAGTGCATTCTTGAAAATAGAATAAAACTTGAAAAACGTGCAAGGGCGCATTTCAGACGACACAAAAATAACAAGTTTAAGTGAAGCCGTGTTGGAACTTTCGAAAACAGCAGTTTTCATCGTCAGTAAAATATCTTGTACTCTATTCATAGAATTCACCAAATCAGGTTTTACAGAAAGACGACTAATTTTAAGGGCTAACGGCATGTCTATCTTGGCATTGAAAAATAATGCAGATTGCCACAACAAACAAATCATCTACGGACACGATAAATCCGGTACAGCAACCACTAGCAGTCAGGTTTTTACCCACTGGGAACCGGCATCGGATGAAAAAGTTCAGATTCTCGCAACAAGGGACCAACTTCCGTGAAAGCGACCTCCTGAGACGTTTGGTATTCATTAAGCCGTTTTAATTCTGATGTGGTCAGCTTGTAAATTACTTTTTTGTTTTCTTTGTATGCGTCAAGTTCTTTCGTGAAGGTCCAGAAATATTCCGCTTACTCCAGACATTCGATATTGCAATACCGGAAAAGTGGATACTGCGGCAAGTTCATACGAATTCATATCCGCAAATGATTGCATTGCGATCATTACGCGAAGGCTTCGTTTTGGATCGAGCCCACGTTCTTCACACTTTTTAATCCCAATCGAGATACTTTGAATTTCAGGCTTTCCGGGGGTTGAACATATAACTGAAAAACTTAGCTAGTTGGGGAAGTGCTACTTTATTTCACCTGTTGGCTTTAAAACTAATGAAATTGTGAGAGAAACCGTTTTCATAGCGATTCCAAACAAAACATTGCCGTACTGAGAATGTAGTAAATTTACTTCCGTTTCGTGATCGCTGTTTGACGATTTATAAACACACAAACCTGATGTCAGAACACGGCAATCAATTGACAGTGTTATAGCATACAGTTTGTTCCGAAACTGAGAAGTGCCAGCAAAGCGGCTGACGATAGCATGCTACAAACATGCAAATTCAGGCATCGTGTCTAAGTCAGTTTTTGTGAATATTGACGAAACTCGCAAACGGGTCATTGCGTTTTAAGAACAATCCTGTAAAAATCAAGCATTTAATTTACAAAGCGTAATGGCTATTTTGCTCCATATTTGTAAAGATTGCGATACAACTTTTAGTAATGTAGGAGAAGACCTAAAAACGCTGACCCTGTCATTTTTTATCATAGAGGTTTAAGATGCTCCTAACATATCTGATGACTAAGTTTGTTCCGAAATTTAATACAACTTCCACGACCAGTCAAACGCTTTTACTCTCAGTTTGAACATTTTCACAAATCTGAATTTAATAAAAGTTCAACGATATTAGAAATTTTATCGCAACATGTTTCGAACATTTCCACCATTGTCCAATTTGTTCTGTTTTGTTTAACGCAGCTTATTGGTGTCATTCAGATTAAAAATAAAGTGCTCGGCTTCCTATGGAGCATGGCAGTCTGTATGCTTGTTTTGGAATAGAACATAACAGTTCTAGGCAGTTTTTCCCTGACCACCTCAATGAAAGCATCGATACCTTTCCACATCAGCAGTTAAGCGAACCATCGAAGGCGTTTCAGTCGCGCAGTCGACCAGCAGTAAGCTACACAAAGTCACAGTTAATCAGCTATTCCCGCAAGACCACTAGTGGTGAACTGTCATACCGCAACAGCTGAAGGCACCGTAATTCTGCTGGAACAGTGCAATGACCTGAAGGGTTGATTGATGAATGCCGAAAAGACAAGGCATTGAGGAAATGCTTTGCATCAAATTGTTCGCTGCATTAAATATTAGCTGATTTGACAGATGCAATTATGTAAATAACGAATGTATTCAATAGAATACTTTTGAAAAACTCTTTGAAAAGAAGATTGACACTCAGTGGTTGAAGCATTGAAGTGCGGATGCTCGAGGTCGACAAACTGCCGTGAAGGAATGTCAAAAAAGCAACACGATGCATTTTGTACAAAGCAGAGAAACTAGTTTGACGTCAAAAACGCTAAAAAACATTCCCACGGAGAATAGCGGCCCTTTTCAATTTTTGTGGTGACGGCAATTGGCGGCAGGCCGAAGCCTCAAATTGGCTTATTGCTAGGGTAGTTGAAGTGAATGTTCTTGCCCAAGGAGCGCTGCTTCGATTCAGTCAGTGGCCGCGGGTCGAACAGTCAGCCTTCGAATTGAGAAGCGGACACTCTACCTCTGAGCTACCGCCACCGTAGTTAAAACGGGTCTTTCGGCGAAAATCCGAAAATGTCTCCTTTCTTTTCTCTATCGATGCTTCCTGTTGCTTTTCCTGTCTTTGACAAAAACTGATTTTGTTTATTTCGCTAATACCTTGGGTCAGAATCTCGTCTTGCAAATTACAGGCGATTGCTGACAATGTTAAAGTCGAAGATTACGCCAGGTTTGGATGAAGACGTAAATCTGGCTCTCTGAATGTTGTCTTGTCATACAACTAACAAAAAGTTTTTCTAAAAATGTGGTTGTAACGAGATGAACCCAATAAAGTTTTGTGACAACCGCAACAGGTTTTTTTGAAAGAGTCCGTTCAGGACGGAGTGTTTTTTGGGATTATCCCAAGTACTTCTTTATATTCTTGGCACACATGCACCTGATCGGTTTGCAGTTGCGTGCGATCAATCTTGAATGAAAATTAGCATTGAAAAAGACCAACAAAAGTGTTATGTCTCTCCATAAACCCAACACGGAGTAAGCTGCAAAGCAAGCGGCAATACTGCAGCAGGTGGAGAAGTTCAAGTACCTTGGGGTGGATTCAAAAGTGACGGAGGGCTAACAAGGAGATTGACACACGTATTGATGAAGCAAACAGTATTTAGTGAGCTTTATCGACGGATGGTCACAAAACGAAAGCTTTCAACCACCGAAAAGCTGTCAGTTTTTAAATCGGTCTTTATTCCGATCCTCACCTATGGTTATGAATCTTGGATAATGACTGAAAGAGTGACTGCAATCTCCTGTACAAGTGGCAGAGATGGGATATTTGCAAGACGTTCACGGCGTAACACTTCGCGAAAAAGTGCGCAGCAGTGAAATTCGCACACTCTTGTATGTCGAACCACTTCTCCGAATAAAGAGATCCCAGCTACGTTGGTTGGGCCATGTGACCAGAATGTCCCAGGAAAGATTGGCGAGGCAAGTCATGCTGGCTAAACCCGCGGGAAAGCGGCCCAGAGGCAGTGACATAACCAGTCCAAAAGTTTGGGGGGGGGTAATTTTGATTTTGGGCGAGCAACAGTATGTTGTTTAGGATACCGCCTCTCAAAGCACAAAATCACTAGATATTCTAAAGATTTATGGGGCCATGGGACCCTGGCTATGCTTATGCCCAGAGGTCGTCCACGGTCCATGTGGAGTGACTACATCTCCGACATTGCTTGGTCTCGTCTTGATGTGGAGCCAACAGAGCTATCAGAGATTTCTGAAAACCGTGACGTACTTCGAATCCTCCCAGGACCGATGCCTCCGCGACCGTCCGAAAGGAAAATCGGGTGTAAAAATGAATCAACAAACGTCTTATGTTCTTAAATAAACTAATCACAAACAACCAACAAGGTTTCTGTAACGCTCATATTATTCGACAATCTCACAAGCAATGATGCACCCGCAGACCAAAGCGGGGAACGTCGTTCGCTCACTTTTTCTAAAAAGCGCTTTCTCTTGTTTTTGTTGTGGCATTGTGACGTTGCAAATCGACAGGCACGTTTTCACTTTCGTTGAATTTCTCAACAAATACTTTCCCAAGTAGTTTGACTGCAACAAGCACTCTACTTATTTTGACAGAATATTGTCGGGATTCTTCTTTTAACACGTCACCATTGCTTACTAGAAATGAAGAATTAAAAGCAGACATTTTGGCAAACTATCAAACGAGAGCGGCGAGGGGTTATTCATAATGGCAAAAGCATCCCCAACAAAGTGGGTCGGTATTTTTCAGGTCATTACTCGTAACAGACTCAACTCTGAGTGATGATTGATTTTACAGTTTTTTTAAGTAGCTTGTTTCAAAACTTGGCTTATTGCTTGGAATGTAATGGGATAGTGGGAAAGAAAATTCTTGAAACGATTTTGAGGTATTGTGTCACTAAAGCTGTTTGCAAATACAGTAACCCAGGGGTGTAGTGCCAAAAAAAGAAGTGTGGGAACGCACCTAAAACTTGCCATTATCAGTTATTACACAATTATGCACAGGTTCTGCGCAAGAGATAGCATGTCATTTATCGCTGATGCGACGTCTGGAGCTGCACAAAGGTAATTTGAGTAAAAATAAACATCTTCAAGTCAGGTTACTGTGAACAAAAGTGTGGGACCGCGTTTCTGATAAAATAGGCAAACTGCTTTCATCACCACTCCGATCATCCTACACATAAAAGCAACACTGACGTAAGCCTGAAAAAGCTAGACGGGAATTGACAGCTCACTGGTCACTAAATGTCATGTCTGCGATTGCTGTTTTTCGTATTCAATCGGAAAAGCTTTTTTCTGAGAACTCGGTTTTATCATTGAATTTGTGGTTGTCATAAGCAGGGGCGGATCCAGCCAGTAAGCTTAGGGGGGGCGATTTCAGTAATGTTTGGTAATCAAGTCTCATTACAATGACGGGTTCATTACTATAAGAGAGATGAAGTGTACTTCACAACACCGCTGTGAGCAAAAATGGTCGGCAAAAAGGTGTAATGTCGCGAATGCTGTTTTCCGAATTGTACAAAATTATGGTGAATAGAGTTACTTTCGTGTGTTTTAGGGGGGCGATCGCCCCCCAATCGTCCCCCCTGGTCATAAGTTCCGCTGGCACTGATCAAGCTGCAGATGTTCCACAGGACAAAGTGACACAAAAATGAAAATCCGATTATCACAGAAGCAGTGCTTTATGACGAGAACAAATAACAAGTTATTGTGAAGATAAGAGTGCAGGAGGATAATTTTTAATTGAAAGAAGACCACATCTGATGAAAGAATAATGCCAACCAAAAGTGTAATATTTCCAATGAGCTTTTTTGACGATCAGAGATTCAAGGAAGTTGTAATGATAGCTTCAAACTTATGACCAGGAATCCTGCTACGTGCTGGGCGCTGTCTCAAAGGACTTATTGGGAAAAAGACTTGGGTTTATGCAGGACACTCACAAATGGACAGTTTTACACAAAACATAAAATCATAGCGAAAGTTTTACTCAGTACGATAATTCGGCAACTGCATTTATCGGTGATGTTGCGCAACGATAACAGACTTCAGTTTAAACACAAAACAAACTTCTAAATCTAACCTACGTTAAGTCAAAGCATAAACTATTTGCTGCGAAAAAGGTGTGTCATCACGACGCTATAGTAGAAACTTGTCTATCACCTCCGCTGGCGAGTTCAAACATCGGAAAACAATTCAGAATTAATTTGCTGTTGTGAGTAGACAGAAAACAGTTTAAAGAGTAGTCCCGAGTCTTTTCAACTGGATCTGTCACGTACATGCACATTTGTCGCAGCGATTAATACCCTGACGTCTGTACTGCCCAAACCCTTTTGACCAATTGTTGAGAGTTCTTTGTTACACAGGACGAGAAAATACTTGGAGTAACTCACTTTGTTCCTCCCAGGTTTGTGCGATGCCATGTGTCTGTCTAGCTGGGTTCTGTAGGCGAACGTGTACTTGCATATTCCACAGATGTAATTGTCTTCATTCTTCTCATGTCTGACTTTCACAAAAAACAGGAATTTAAGTTGAAAAAACAACGTTTTTTCGTGCCACTGCAATGTACAAGAATTGATGTTGCGTACACCGCAGGGCATAACTCAGTGACAATGCCCCTATCGACACTTTTTTTGCCGTGATAGAAAACTTTCAAGAGATGGCCGCGTGACTGTGTACAGTTTAGTAGAATATTGCTAGTAGACGATTTTTCACATCATTCTCTGACCTGTACTTGATGTGTTCTTTCAGTGAGGTAGCTCGTTTATATCCCCGATCGCAGTAAGGACAAGTCAGCAGCTTTTCAAATAATGAAAAGGGAGGAACTGCTCCGTAGTGAGACTTCGCACCTGCGATTCAAACCAAAGTCTATTCAGTTGATTTTGGAAGGGTTGCTATTCGGGAAAGAAGATGCTGTGTTGCGTATTTTAAAAGATGTATGAGGAGCGAGAAACTAAGAGTAAGTTTCAATGACGAACTGATATGTACCAAACGCTTATGCTACAGTAGATGTATCATCTCAATGCCGAACCTGTGAATGTTGCCCATCACGTATGTTTTATGGTAAGTTTCACCCAAGGCAACAAATTGTCAAATTATAACAATAGTGTGAAAAACGCTTCCGTACATTGTCAAAATCTAGACCGGTGGTTCTCAGATGGGTGCCACTTGGCTCACTAAGGCAGGAAGTTTTAATTCCTGGGAAGAAATTTGTTCGAAGGAGGAATTGGGGAGGAAAAGCTGTGGATGAAAAAACCTAAGTTTTTATTATTTGTTTATTCAACACATAAAAAACTGCACAACGACATTGGTTTAGAGGGGAAAATCTGCAGTACGCAAGAACAAGCTGTTAGAACTACAGTGACTGACGTTATAAAAGAGCTTTGAAATTACTATATATATTTTGTGATTTTTTGTTGGGAGGAATTGACAGTATTTGGGTTTATAAGAGAGAAATTAAAAAAAAACTTTGAGAACCATTGATCTAGACTGTTTACGCACGTTTTTTGCAATTTAAGAACTAACCCACACTACACCAGTGCTGCAAAAATAGATTATGGGGCGCCATTCGTAAAAATATTATATCTGATAGATTTAGCACAAAAGCCGCTATCTCTGCGCATATTTAGCTATCTCTGAGCAGAGATAACTATCTCTAGCAGAGATAGCTAACTCTGCGCAGAGATAGCTAAATGTGCGCAGAGATAGCTATCTCTGTGCAGAGATAGCTAAATGCATGCAGAAATAGCTAAATGCGCGCAGAGATAGCTGAATGCGTGCAGAGATAGCTATCTCTGCACAGAGATAGCTGAATGCGCACAAAGATAGCTATCTCTGCGCAGAGATAGCAGTTTTTGTGCTAAATCTGTCAGATATAATATTTTTACGAACGGCGCCCCATAATAGACTACCAATGTGTTATATACAACGGTAGTCTGCTAGACGTAAAATCATAGTTCTGAAAACAGTATCTCTTGAATGGAATCTTTCCACAGCAATGAATCAGACACCATGATGTTTACTAATTACATACTTCACCTACTAAGCAGGCATCTTCAGTTCTTATTCAAATAGAATATGGTTCTGAAAACTGTTTAATAACTAAAATTTGGTGTTGTTGTCTGGTACTGGTACATATAAAAGCATAGCTTTGGACTAAGTTTGTTATTATTTTTGAAAAATCGATATCACCGGAATAGCTCCGAGTGCCAATCGCCAAGAAATAAAAACTCTGCCTTTTGTCAAGACTTTCATGAAAGTCTTGTTTGATGAAAGTCTTGTTTCATGAAAGTCTTGTCATGAAAGTCTTGTTTCATGAAATGTGATGAAAGTCTTGTTTCTTACCAGTAGCAGACAGAGCTAAACACCTTTCAAAAAAGAATAACAATGTTTTTTTGTGAAGTGTGATCTTCAGTTTATAACTAATTTTACATCCTCTAAATCTGACACAACAAACGGGGTGACTTCAAGGTTCACGAGGAAAAATAAACAGCGCATATTTTTCATGCAAGGACATTTGTACATGTTGCAGTATAAGCTGCTGATTGTCGAGATAATGTCTGAAGGTATGTGTATAAAAACCTTTCCTTCGTAAACTTCATCATTTTGCCATTGGATTTCCGCAGGTACTCCTGTTTGTGTCAGTAAAAGCCAAGCGTCATCGCTATAAAAACGTGTAAGAGACAGTGACTGACAGATGAATATATTGAAGTGTGCATTGTGACAACGCGCAGTCGAGTTTACAATAAATGTTGAGTTGTGGACAAGGCTGGAATTAACATTGCGCGGATGTGCACAGAACTACGTTGGGCAGGCGGTCCCCATCTTCCTTGCAAAAAATTTTCGAAATTCTGCTGAAATCGATTAAATTATATCTCCATCGATTGAACATAAGATTTTGCACATATTAATCCTTAAAACCAGGTTGAACGTGTGATCTCCATATATCTAATAAATTTGTTTTGCATGAGTTTATAACATGCTTAGTGCTGCGGATAACAAAATGCACATGTAATGAAAACGTAGATGAGGACCGTAGTGCCTGGGCCTTACCCACGTCTGCCTTCTAGCGGATTCAGAATGGAGTGTGAAACGCACCGACGCTTTGTTTAGTTATCTTATGCAAGCCATCTGGATACGCGTATGCCGCTTCACCGGGCAAAGATGGGATTACGACAAGCACATGTAAAAGTTACGACACATTGTTGAAACAGTCGCAACTATGATGATGACACAGAAAAGGATGATACCAAACGACAAGCTCAAGACCGGCTGCAGGGATTGGACAATTTGAATTTGTGTTTATGCTTCCTCTGCGAACAGGTTTGTTTGAGCAGCTCCACATTGTCAGTAATGTCCTCCAGAGTGCGCAGATTTCGTTGAAGACATACGTAAACCTATATAGTCCAGTTGTGCAATTTGTCTCAGTGTAAGACAAAATTTTAATGAGATTGAGGAGCAAGCGAAAATTACTCCATCTGACGTATAGTGGAAAACTCTTCAAAGGTTTAGAATGATAAAACGACAACGCAATGATGGTAGTGCAGCTGAAGCCTTGGATGAAATTTATCCAACAGATAAGTTTAAGGTATATTCGTTTATTCCAGGAAGTGATCCTTTTTACTCAAATGTGGAGAGAAGAGCTACTGTGTAGGAGTGTTGCTGACAAATTTACCTTTTTAATCGATGCACAAGCAACGAGGGAACAAATTATCAATGATGCGAAGGACTTCCAAGAACAACAATATCCAGTGGATGTTGGTCTCAGTCTTGTTGATTAACCCTTGGCTTTTCACTCGTATATTAAACAGTCTTAGCAGAATTACTAAGCTTCAGCCATCAAGACATGTACCAATTAATAACGCAAAGAAATCAAGGTTGTTTTCAAAATATGGTGAAAGTTTCAGATTGTTCTCGTGCTTGATAGTTACTAACTGTTCTGAACAGAGATCTTTTTCGAGGCTGTAAAAGATCAAAAGTGAGCGCCGTTCTACAAAGCCACAAGGTCGGCTTTGTGGTCTGAGTGTTCCTTGTGTAGAAAATAATAAACTGCGACGTATTGATTTTGATGAAATCACTGTTGAGTTTGCTGTCAGAAAAGCTCGAAGGCAGATGTTTTGACATTAAATTACCGACCTTTAATATGTAAAAAGCTTTAACAGGTTAATATAAAAACGTGGCGACTTGACTCTTTGACTGTTCTGTGTAAACGAGAAAATTCTTCATTAGTCATCTTTGTAAGACTTAAGATTATTATTTTCAGTAAAGTTTAAGACCAAAATTTTTGACAATCTTCAAAGGTTGAAAACGTTACATAATGTGTAGATTTAGTTACACGATGCTGAATACTGCAGATTAAATGTCTGTTTTCTTTTCACGTCATGTTTTCTGTGTAAGGCAGCATTGGGTGGGTTGAGACGTTAGTCAGTATATTTTACTGTAGCTTCAAATTTGTTGCATTGTGTATATCTGACCAATAGTCCATACAGTCTAGACCTGAATTTAGCCGGAAAACTCAAAAAAAATTATTTGAGGCTGAGCCCTGATATTTGGTAATGATTGATCAGGTAACATGTAATACTTTAAGTACTCTTAAACTAAGCATGCCTGAACAGGGAGGTCACATGCGTCATGGCCCGGCCAATTTGAAGAAGTATTTTGAATACTTTAAATATAAATAAACTCTGACTATTTTCCGAATGCACTCCCAAGAGAGATGGCCGTATAAATCGCAATGCACTCAGCCTTTTTTCGGATGTTCATAGAGAAGGCATTTTTGAAACACAATTACAATTGGTGGGCAACTGAACGTGGTATCGCGTTTGACTGAGCAAGATCAGGTCAACACAGGAGAGGCCTCGTAAGTTATATAGCACAGGGCCTCATTTGTCTTAAATCTGGCCCTCGTTGTCGATCAAAAAATCCGTGATGGAGTCTCGATACAAGACCTGCTTTAGAAAGTCTGTCTCCAGTTCTTAGTCTCGAAGGAGGCAGGTATCTGCATTCGTGCAGGTTTTCTGTGAGTTACGGTAAAAGGTAGTCTCGATATTTGACAATTACATTTATACCTGACAGAGATTCTATTGTCCTGTAAATACATGGAGTATAAAACGATTTTTAAGTGTGGAGTCACCTGTAGAACTAGGTCGTTACTAAAACACACAAATAACTCAAAAACGTTTCTGAGACTCTGTAAATGGAGACAAGAATGTAAAGAGAAAATTTCCAGTCTTGAGTGTCGTTCTCGAATATTCAGGCCTCGGTATTGTCGAATACGACTCGACTCAGTTTCGTTACCAAAGTTTGAAACAAGGCTCGGCCTCACAGACCGTGGTCTCGACAACATCACTTCTGCAATGGATGCATGGGCGCAATTAGGTGGGGGCACGGGGGACACGTCCCCCCAAATTTTCAGACAGTGGGGATATAGTATGTCATGTCCCCCACATTTTCTCTTTAGGCTTCGTAATATATTGGTTTCACACCAACCTGTCCCCCCACATTTTACAACAAAAGACTGACTATTAATCAGCTCTGGGCAGTTATTGGTAACGATATCAATACTGAATGAAAAACGAACTGCGGTGTCGGGTGATGCAAGCTTCCCGCTACAAGAAACCGAACCATCTGCGTGAGCTTCATCCTGATGCGAGGTCTTCGGACACTCGAGGTTCGCTGTAAGTTTGTGAGGATTCAAGATTCAAACTATATTTTTCCTGTTATTTCCGCCAACAAACAAACACGTATACTTTTCCTACTCATCTCATGACACTCGTTTTTCCACGGTCTTAACAAAAATGGTTCATTGTATTGATGACAACAAGGATTTTGGAAATGTTTGTAGATGATTCTGCCTCGCACAGCAACAGTAAACTAATGCTGGTGCGGGAGAACCGGTGTTCAATTAAAGACGAGTCCAACTCTTACCGTTTTCGAATACAAGTAGTCCTCAACTCACTGGCATAACACATTGGGTACAGGTGAGTGCCAGACAAGCCACTCTGGTTATCAGCTGCAACGAGTCGCTAAATCAATTTTATTTCAACAAAAATTTAATCTTTTGCTCAAGCTTATTTCCGCCAACAAACAAACTTGTGAACTGCGTCCAAAATGTAGCTAAGCTTCCAGAAACGAATGAATTCAGTGGAGTCATGTCAAAACGTTAGCGCTGGAGTCAATTCAAATTATGTGGTGGTGAGCAAACTCCAAAGTCATTCTGAATCATTGCAATAAGCCGTACAGTCTCAAACACGTTGTAGCATCTCTGACAGTAAAAATAACCCCAAAAAGGTTTTTGAAGTAAGAAACTTTCGCAGCAGGTGAAAGAAAGAAGAGATCGAAATCGTGATAAAAGCTTTAAAAGTCAAACCCACTTTGTTACAAATTTAAAGTAGATTATTTTCGGAAAAATCCCTAAAACTAAGACAACAGTGAAGATACTGGAAAGTATTTCAGACAAGATGGTAAACGTGGGTGAATTATCGTACGCATTTTAGCCTGTGACGGCTGAAGGAAAATTTATAGCTGGTGGTTTGCAGGGCTTTCTATACTAACGGCCTATAATTTACTTTTTGCCTTTAGGCTGTACCACCAATACTGCAATGGCATGATTTAGACAACTGTTCAACTTCCTTTTACGTTGCATGCACAATAGCCACATGCCTTGATTGCACCAACCAGCAGAGTGCACAGGTGTTCACAGACACAGAAAGTCAGGATACACAAAAACAACTGTCTCGGTAGCTGCGAATTTTTCAGGAAAATTAAGAACAGCCTCTCTCGGTTTGCAAACTGTAGTTCGCACTCTACATGAAGGCTTAGAGTGCTGGTTTCAGCTCTCAGCCTAACGAAGTTCAACAGCTTTCCAAGCAATCGGGTGACCAGGCGCTCTCCATTTTATGGTTTGTCGTGAAAAGCTAATGCAGCTCACAAAAAAGATTTCGAACTGAATTACATCAAACTCCCAGATTGACTCGGGTTGCTTTAACTCGAAATAAAGATTCCGTTGGGAGCTTAGTGGAAAAGTGGAATAAGATTCCATTTCTCGGCCCCTCTTGGGAACCAGTTTTCTGTGCGGCTTAATAGGTCACATTCGGGGTCATGACCTCGCCAATGGCTGATGTCAGAAGCAGCTTTGTGACATCATAATACTGTACAACATCTGCTGAAAATCTACGTGTTTGCGAGTGCGTCATGGAATTTAATTGGAATGAAGTTTATACTTCTCAAAATTTCTGAAACCATCTGAGGTGCGCTGCAGGTCAAGAGGAAGTGACGAGAAAACAGTAAACATGAGATAAATTCGCGAAGGTTAAATTTTACTGCAAATTGAAGCACGCACTATTTGCATTAAATATTATTTGGTTGAATTCTACGCTGCGATGCTTTTTTTATTAACTCGGCATTTTAATCTCGCAAGAAGTCGAACAAAATCTTTTTTGTTTAATCTATAAAAATATTTCATTGGAAAAAACACTTGTATTCATATCTTTCTACAACCAAATGTCGAGGTGGTGATGGTATTTGAAGCAAAACATTGAGTTCAAATGTCCGCCTCATTCAAACGTGGTTGAACTGACAGGCTGTAAAAACAACAGAACATTGTCAAGAAATTCTTCAAAAACGGTCAGGGCCTTTCTCAAGGATATCGGCAACAGCTGTCTAACAAATTCTTTATTCCTTTTTTAGGAATGGGTGGACAGTCGACAGCAAGTTTCGTTGCCTTATCAGCTTCTATTGCTTCTGAGCATCGTAAAATAAAGTCCCTCACACTTTGACAAACTTCTTCTGACAACTACTTGCCCAATCAGAATCCCAACTTTTACAAAAATAATGCATTTTTTCCCCGAAAGTGCTGCCATATATACGAGTGTTTCGTTCAAGTTGTACTTCATTCACCTTTGACAGGTTCATCGACTTCACTGTATGTAAATAGCGCGCGATTCGATCTGGAATTTCTGAAAAGGTTATTTGGATGACAAGAAAGGTTTCCGTGCCACCATTGGAACAGCTGAAGGTTCTTTGAGAAACCAAAGCTTTTTCAACTTTGCAATTCGAAACACATCATATTTCCGTCACAACAAAGATAGTTGCAATCTCACTATCTTAATAATGCAAAGCAGGAAGTTTTTAATTGCGAATATTTTGCGTTCCCACCATACATTTCTCGATGAAACATTAAATTAAAAACAAAGCGAAACAAGCAGTGTTTTACGTCTAAATTTATCAATACAAGCTTTGCAGAGCTTCACTGAATCAGTGTGAAAAAGAACATTGTTCCATGTACCCATTTCTGACATTAGCACAAGTCATCAATACGTCATTTACGTCTACTGGTTTTCATATTTATTTGCGTTACTTGCACTGACCTTTATCATCAACTGCTTGAAATTGTTTCGAAATAAAGTTTTCCAGTCCAGCTTCACTGCAGTTCACATCAGCTGCAGAGGCAAGAGCAGCAGTGCGGCAAAACCCAACAGCAGAACCTTCGACAGGGTCGGTGTGTTGTTGTTGGCGCGAGCAGTAGACAGGCAGGAATCGTTTATGATGCGTCTCAGCTTTACAGCATTCCTCGTGAATTTCGACAGGATGACGCAAGACCGACGTCAGTTTGACATCACTTCCAACCATCGTTCATTATTCGTTAACTTATAAATTGAAAGCAGCAAGTTTTTCTTAGATTTTCATAGCTATGACATAAACCACACCTGAAAGTATAACAAAAATATTTAATATTTACATCATCTTTTCAAAGATACACCACAGTAATTATTTACGTCATTCTTTCAAAGGCACAGAACAGTAATTAGTTACGTCATCTATTTGATATTTGCGTCATCTTTACAAAGGCACACAACAGTAATTCGTGAGAACTTTTATGGTGTGCTGAATAGTGCGCGTGGTGTGCTGAGTAGTGCACGTGGTGTGCCGCTGCATAGGGGCTTATTTTTAATTTAGGCATGTGTTCATTCTAGAGGACCCCGACTTTTATTTACCTTTAAAATTGTTGTCTCAGAAATAATATGCTGCGTAATGTGTTACATTTGAATGAGAAACGCGCAATTAGGTCGCATCACAGTAGAAGCACATGTTGATCTTCTTGATTAACATAAAAACTACTTTGCCTTTTCCCTTCTTTTTTCAGGCTGCTTCACCAAGTTTGGTGTTGCTACTAAAATGATTAAAATTGATGATGTAGTCTTTATCGCCAAAGTATCAGTGACAATGTCCATATTTTGATGTGTTTTGGTCGTTTAGTGTCACTTCAATTAATATAAGGGATGGTATTTAAAGAACATTGTAGCTGCAAAATGATGCGTGTATATCATTAGGATGCCTTTAAGGCGATAAAACATTTTGTTTAAGAAGCACAGAAAAGTAATTTCAAGAGATACCTAAAACAACTCTTCAAGCAATGTGAACAATAGCATTAAAGTTTAGCTTATAGCAAAAACTGGTTATATATAGGCGTTGCCTCTGATTACGGAGACGACTGATACAAAAATGTGTTATACATGACTTACGTATAAAAAAAATTGTCTACACCATTGTACGATCTAACAACAAAATTTGCTGGTAATACATCACACGCAGAAGGTAATAGCTTCATAAGAACAGTGTTAAAAAATGGGAAACGTTTGAAAAGCTTGTTTATTAACATTGGACGAGGCAAATATGGATGCATCATGTCTCGCTGAACTAATTCTGTTCAGAATGTCTCATTCCGCGCCTCACATGAATACTATGCGCGCCAAGTGCTACTTGTCAATCTTATTACACGTCTTGCTTGTACCTAGAAGTTCATGCCTTGGCAGCTGCATAATGGACTTACAGGTCAACCCAGACCATCGGGTTCATTTTTACAGCCTCGAGATCAATGGATGACTTGGAAGCTGCTGCTGATTCTCGAATCTTTGCGGATTCAAGAACAAAACCCAGACATTAGCTCAAAGAGTTGCGCAACATCTAATATGCATTTACAGCCGTAGCACAGCTTCACTTTTCACCCGTGACATAATCATGTCGTTGCAGCCAACACTTCCGGTTCAGGTGACCGATACTTGTTCTTTTTCCGCTTCTACGTAATTACCGTCATGCGTTTTCATTTTTTGCACTGCACGAAGGCATTCTTCCAAATTTGCATTTCAGCTAGCAGCAAGTTTGTGGCATCTTGCCCCTCATTGTAATGATGATACCAAAACTTGTCCGACAGAAGGTTAGGGGGATTTTGCCAAATTTTCTTTTAACAATGGACCCACAATCCTTATCTTACATACGAAAGTTATACACTCCTAAACACATCATTTTACACACCTAAGTACACCGGTTTTACACACCTAAGCGCAGATTTTGCTCTTCATTATGTGTCGAAATTCTGGAAATTTTTTCTTTTTCAGTTAATGTGCAGTAGAGACGTTTGCAGGGAAACTTCGCACGAACCATCAAGCCATATCGTTTCAAAGTTACACGACAGCTCAGACGGAAAATGTCTTAAGATACAGCTATACTAGTACGCCATACATTTCCAAGAGAAAAACAAAAATAGTCGCCATTTTTACGAAACAACGCCAGATGCAGCTAATGCTGGCGCTTGCACCATTGTTGCAGAATAACCAAAAGTTAAGCGGAATATTAGGTTTAATTTTTAAACGTTTTCCTGTTACTATTGCATAATTATTTGCTAAGGATGCATTTACGCGGTTATGACATTTTAGCCTTGTTAGACACCGCAGCCGGTTTTATCAGCTTACCCCGTGCAACCTCCTACAAGGGCGACACCGATTTATCCCGTATTTAGTAGGTAAGAATAAAAAGTCTCACAGGTACTTGTGCTTGCAAAACTACAGTGTTATCGGGATTACTTAGGGCACGATCTTGAATATTTTGTTGCATTTTCATTGCCTTGTTACTATTTGGATAACTTTTTTCAGATACATCTGTTACCTGGCTGCTGTTTTTACAGGGTGTGGAACTCACTGTAAAGCAATGGGGTAAGTTCTTTTTAATAATATTTTTGATAGATTTTGAACGTGCTGTACGTAAAAAGGAAGGTATTTACCGGATAGATATCATGAACACTAGGACTAAAGAGCAATCGTTATGGATCCACACAACACTTGTTCAAAAATTCCAAAAACGTACATCCAGTATTTCAAAATCTTTTTCTAAGTATGTGTTCATGCAGCAGTCGTTCCATACCAGTTTTGCTGGAACTGTTTCTCCGGCGAACCGAAAAATCCAATTCTCGTTTTGTTTGCCTTGTTATCACAAAATTTCCTTCTTCGCGCGTTATTCATTTCGTCAGGCCTACTGCGGTTTATGCCACAGTACTAGAATGTCTTCTCAGGGAGTGCTTCAAAACCACATACAAACACAACCCGCGGTGCTACCTTTGCAACGTTCGAAGCGCTTTGTTCCGGACAATTCGGAAATGATCAGAATTGATGACAAAATCGGAAAATCTTGCAGCTGAAAGATAAGTCGTCATATTAGCAAAATCTAACATACCACCTCAGGAGCTAAAGCTAATACTGTGCAGTGGAATGGCATGTCCAAAATATCGCAATCATATACCTGGTGAATCACGTGACTTGCACAAAAGCCCGGAATCCTTGTCAACAGAAGTTTCAAATGCAAACCATAAGTCACTGGCAAGTTGCTTCGTCTACAACGTAGGACACGAACAAGGATTTATCAATGCATGAGAAACAGTAATTAAACATATGATCAATTTTCTTTGTGCAGCCATTGTAACATGTGCTTGTAGTTTGTCATTGTAGGTAAATGTCTACACCTTACATGTTCCTACGTGAGAGATGGGAAAGCCAAACCATCCTATTACTGCATCACTCAGTTTAAAGGACCCTTCAGGGTCGATGCTTCAAGAAGTTATTATTATATACTACATTACACCTCAAAGAATAAGCAGTTGCGAGCAAAGGCCAGGTTCTTTTTGAGTCAAGCGCATGTAAACGTCCAAGAAAACGTATCACGGGTCATTCTAACGTGGTGGGGCTGTTGAATGTTTACCTGTCCATCATTTAACAATGATTTTCTATTCATGATTTAAACGGTTCGTACCAGCATCATTATCATAACCCTGGCTCCCTTCCCTGACAAAACTCGACTATGTTGACTCTTTGTCAGTACAGAACCTGAAGAGTAAAGCAGCTGCAACAATTGCCAAACTACTATGGAAGAAACCGGCGATCTCCTGTTTACGTAGAAATGCCTGCTTCATTCACAAGCTTGGGCTTACTGAGGGTTACTGCAAACAAAAGCATTGTGGATTGTTTCATCGCGAATGCACCGCGACTTTCAAAACTTCGATATTTTTAAATTAGTTTTTTTGCTCTCGTCATGGCTAACGAAAAGTGCAATAACGCGTTTTTGAAAGAAAAATGAAATTTTCTTCTTGCGTTGGGTGACGTAACTGACAGAAAGAAATTTTCCAGCGAGGACGTCACGAAAGTGGGTTCGGAACACAGATGTTCACGTGTGTTTGCTCATGCTGATGTCAGTGCCAGTGACGTGGTAATGCGAGCACCTAAATGTTGTTGGTTAGGGCCCCATTGATGACGTGAGTATAGTACTTGTACGTCACTAGGTTGCAGTGAATTTTCTCGACTGTGCTCATCTATAGCTCTATAAAATGTAGCTGCTTTTGCAAATGAAGACCTATAGCTTCACTTCACAAAAACTGAAACCGCATGCATGTTTCAAATTAAAGTCACCATTTCTAAAAGTTGAAATACTTACTCCATGCACGATAGCGCAAGAGCCCTTTCACCTTTGGAGCCTCTGTTAAATGCAGGGCAATTAGGGAATTGAGTTCTTATGAGATAACAAAGCCATTTGTTTTGCCAAAACTCTGAATCCGAAAAGCTTGCTACTGACATTTACAACACACTAACATTGGGTTTCAAATTTGTGGAAGGATATTGCGCATATGATCTATGTATGAAATGTTATATACCGTCGAAGGTTGTATCAGATAAACGACAGGTTACTTTTTCACCTGGGTTCTGCACCCGATTTGGTGTGGAAAGCGTGTGCAGCTGAAATTAGAAAATTGATAGAATTATGTCTGTGCAAACAGGCCATCACACGTTGTTTTGATGTTTCTTTAAAAGTAGCGTATAATGAACAAAAAGTTTGAGACGCTAGTATCTGATCTCGCTCTAACATACATGATACTATAAATCAATGAAATAGGTTAAATAAATTACTGCCGTACTGCCAATATGTCAAAACTGACGCACATTTCATGTTAATTTAATTCTTTCGACTTGGCATTACAATATAATCTTTAATGTCCGGCGTTAGGCAATAAAGGCAAAATTAACTAATTCTCCGCATGACACGCAATCTCGAAGTTAGGATAGGTTGCCAAAATATTCTAACACACTATTTTTGCAACGGCGGCCAAAGAAAAAAGAGTTGGTGTGCCCGCTCATAACCTAAAGCAATCCCTTTGAAAATCATAAATATTTGGGTTGCCAGCAGCCTACTTCGTGAGCTGGTAATCACAGGGATTAACAATTTCGCATCGACAAACTGCTGACAAAATGAAAAGCGTAACGAGAATCAAAGCCAAAGAGTCCCACTCTGACTGAGGAACTACGCTGGCTTCGCACACTTTCAGTGGTTTGACCGTTGCCATGCCAATATTTTCATTAACCTTGCCGCGTCGCTTTTGCGCAACTCCAGCTATTTCAAATAAAATTAACGATTGTTAACAACACACTGATGAAAGAAATTGCAGCGAAGTATAAAATTATCTTGATTATTAAATGTCCGGAAACGTGAGTTCGCAAACCCAGTGGGGGGCAGAATCGCCTTTTGCGAAGTGAGATGCTCAAACATTTACACCCAATCATTGAGACCACATGCATAAGCAATCTGCTGATGGAAACGATCACAAGCCGCTACCGACAACGCCCTATCTACTGCCTAACACGATAAATTAGAAGAGTTTGATATCAAGTCACATAACACAATTCTTCTCTGAACATTTACTGCAGTAATGAAGTCTTCTGAAATGTTGCCACCTTCTTCAGAACTTTTGTGGCTTTGCACTTCCTCTGAGTTTGTGCTTTCTACAGACCTGATGTGGAAATATTCCATAACTTTTTGAGTGGATAACGGAAAAATTTCATCTCGTGATCTGGTAATCCTACACTTTTTTGTTTGCAAAGCTCCCGCTCTTGCACTTCCACACACATTTCCTTCTGGCAATCGAACTGAGCTGTCCCTTATCCTTTCGGCGATAGAGCCACTGCGATGACACGATTTCGCCCGCACTGAGTTGGCGTACATGCAATACATGCAAAAGACGTTGACGTAAAGACCCTAAGCAACCGACATTATGACCAAACAATATCGTTATTATGTCATATGAATAGACCGGCGAGCAGTGACAAGCCTCTTAACGTACCAAGTGCAATTGCGCAGTTTCATCGCTGGGTGTCGAGCCCCGTCACTCAGTCACAAGTTTTTCCGAAAGTTTTACCTGCATGTTTAGTCTGCGTGGCACAGAAATGCACGAAATCGCGCATCGATGGGTCCCCAAAAGCGCCATCCCCCCAATTGGGGGACTTTGGGAATCCAGCCACGGCTCCGGTCAGTGCTTCACCATAAACAAAGTGCCAACAAATTACACAGCACTGGTGCATAAAAGTTTTTATTTCTTTGCCATCGCTGTATTTAAGATCCCAGGTAAAACATTTTTCACAGACAAATCCAAAGCAGTTAGGCGGTGCTGTAAGCTTTGAAAAAATCATTTAAAGTACGATGCACGCTAAAAGTATGAAGTCACTTGTCCACTGGCTCGTGCTAAGCACGATGTTGCATGAAGAAAGGAAATTAATTTGAAGAGATTTGAGAGTTAAGAAAATGTAGAGGCAATTAAACGGTAAGTGGGCCGTGTGTGTCGTATAATATTAAACGGGGACACAAGAGGTCAGCAGGAGCTCTCGGTACCCGCCATTGCACAAAAGACGCGGATTAAATTCTCATTCCTTTTATCAAAAACACCTTAACTTGCTGTCGACGTCACAGTCATTGTCACAATTGAAACATAATCTGCAAAGCTGCGAGTGGCTCCAGTTTTAATGTTTATGTCGTAAATGTTAAAGCGAATCGTGAAGCGAGAGAAGTGCTCAAGGAAATGGTCAAGAAAACGCTAAAAAGTGTTTTGAGTATTCTCAGAAAAAACGGTAAATTCATTTTCGTTTCTTGACAATTTATTTAGCAAGTGTTAGGGTTTTCAACTAAGCGGGCACTTGCCAAGAAGCGGGGGCGACGAAACATTCGGTCATCGAAGACGAGGATCATGTAATCGACGCCAAACCGCTCAGAGGAAATGACAACAGATATCAGCAACACTGAAGGTTTCCTGCTCCCCGTCTCGTGCAAAACTAAGCTTTCCAACGGCATGGCTCAACATCACGTGATTGTGATTACTGATATTAATTACGTGATTATTGATATTAATCACGTGACTGCTGATATGAAAAGAAGATTATATTGTATATGCGCGGCACAAATGCATGCATGCGCAAACGAGAAACACGTGCACTTCACTTTGTGCAACCGCTCAAAAAGCAGTTTTTTTTTTAAACAGACAGCAAAGAAAAAAGATTTATTCTGACATTTGCTCCGAAGACATACCGGAGTTTACGTCTGTTACCGCTCATCCATGAAGACGCATCACCAACCAACTAGCTTCCTTTCATAAAGTAATTCACGTCAGGGACAGTTGTGAGCTTCAGTGGAAATTATACTTAATTTTTTCATTGTAGTTTTTCGCTGTGGAACTTATTCATGTTTTGATTTTTGAACAAAACATGACACCCGCAGAAAATTTACATGAAGTCATAAACATCTTACGAAAGTCACTTGTTCGAAGATAAACTGTTATAAAACCAAATAAAACATGAAGGTGATACAACATAAAATTAAGGTTTTAAGCTGTAATCGGTAAAATCTAAATCAATATTACCGCAGCATGGTTGGAACTAAAATCGGGTTATGATGTAGGTAGTTATAGCGTCATGTTTGGTAGTGGCAGCTTAAGAAAAAACACTAAACTTTAATTAAATAATTGCCCGGTGCATCGTACTTCGACAAACATCAGGAACCTCTTTTGACGCGGTTTCGTTGTAAAATCGATGATGGATGTCAGACGAAGCTCTTAACGCATATCGACAGGTACACGGCTTGGGCAAGATTTCACGTTGAGGTGTTTTCGATCAAATGTGTCTCGGACGCAATAAACTGCCTTCGTGAATTTTATACAAGCAACAGGTCTTGTTACACAGAGGAGGATAGGAACTAAAACATCAATAATAGTCTGCATCGATTGGAAGTCGTTGTTCTTTCTCATATTGCAGTAATTTCTTCACAGTCTCTGTCTCGAAGATCTAGAGCGTTTAAGTCAGCAGCAAAATAAAAGATTTTTCGTCACTGTTGGGGGTTTCTTTCTTGTTTCTCTTATCAGCCGGTGTTCTGCAGAGGCAAATGAAAATAGCTGGCCACAAGAGGCACTCGCCTCAGATGCCGTCAGTTTGCTTGAAAGTATTTGCGATATTTTCAGCTTCGACAACTTCAATTATTTTGCTGGAAATTCACTGTCAGCATACGCGAGTATAGTCAACTACGGTAAATCAGTTTCATTAGTTTTCTAAAACTGTGAAGGTACACGATGTCGCAACAACAACCAAAGTCATATAATCGCCAACAACATAGTTTCAGGAAAGTCGATGCTCACTGGAGCTTCACAAAAATGATCATCGCTGAACTGATGCAAAACGCCGCAACAGCAAAGTTCGAACCCAACTTTCTACAAATTATCTGTGCTGTTGTTAAATATCAGGCTTTATGGCATCCTCCAGGCAATTCAACCAAACATAATCTTGTTGTTTCGAAAAACTCAAACTTGAAAATGCTTTTTTGCTTCTGCTGCTTCTTCTTCACTGAAAAATTCTGGAATTTTCTTCACACTACTGAAGCATAAAGTTTTTCGCATACACGCTGAAAAATGTTCAGCAATAGATTCAAACATGAAAGTATCGTGGTACACTTAGTTATTTAATTATGAGAGATTTTGCTGGATTGATTGATCCTGTGTGACGATCTTTTCACATGCAAAACAACTCAAAGATTTTGTCAAATCAAAAACTTTACCCAGCTTCACGCATCGACTTGCCCTTACATGCAAACAGCTTCAAGGAAAATAGTTCAATTTGATAATAGTTTTAATCTCATGAACTTTGGTAAATTCGTACTCACCATATTTTCGGCATTTGTAACTTTCGCTGAGACCTCCTCCAGTTCTTCAGTGCAAAAACCGTTTTTATGGTGACTACACGTGGAAACTTTCAGACTTAAAATCATGGAATTTATTTATTGAAATTTGACCTCACTGCATTTGTCGAAGTCACTCATCTTACACTACCGTGAACCACATCAACACACCTTACACTACGGTGCAAAACGTCTTGCACAGTTTTCTTAAAAAGCGATGGATATAATCGGACGTCAGTAGACTCGAAAAAACTACAAACAAGAACGTGACAAGACGCCTTGTAAAAAGTGGAAACACGTATTTATACCATTAATTATATTTGTCCAATTGAAGTTTTAGTTATAATTACTTGATGATTATATCAAACATTTACCTCTTCCGACGTTTCAAATCAATGTGAAGCATTTAACAACACATTTTTGCGCCTTGCACACTTTACAAAGGCGGACTTTACAAATCAGCACTGAAATGAGAATTTACGCTAAAGCGCCGTTGCGAGCGCTCGTCATAGTTGCGTATAGTTATAAGAAGCAGCACTTGTACCAAGTCTGGAATGAGTCATGAAAAATTTCTGTAACGAAAGACTATCTTTTGCTAGATTAAAAAAAAACTCGCGTTAGTTTTCCATTGACAAACATTGCTGAGCTCTTGTAATTTGCACCACAACTCAAATCACTCTAAATACAAGTGTTGATCCGAAGCTACATTTCTGAATAAAAGGCAAAGTCATCGGTCTCATGCAAGCAGTCGGTTATTCCCAATTGCGTGAGCCACCCACATTCAAGGTCCCGTGTAATTTTGTTTTTAAGGTATGCGCTTATTTTCAAGGAAAGAATTGATTGTAGCATTTCTTTTTGCGGATGGCCGTGTTTAGTTTCTTACGTGCGTTATCATTTTTTCTAATTTAGAGTGCAAATTTTTTTTCTAATCAACGACCGGCCTTTGAGAACAGCCATCACAGGGTATTGCTGATCTTGCTGCCACACGCAGTTGCAAGAATTTCGGGTACAAGTACAGTAGGCGCTGCCAAGAGTTGTACAAGTATATAGTTATTTTATATGTTATATAGGAGTAGCAGTGGAGAACATATTTACTATCATATTTCACATGAATTGTGGAATATCGCTGACAGGCAGCAGAACATGACGAATTTTATCTTAAAATTCCACTTTTATCATCCTAAGGAGAAAAAGGAGAGAAAACTATGAAAAGAGACTTCTCTTGAATTACTGTCCAAGCATCTGCTTATCATGGCGCTTCGTTTTGATTCGATGTTGTGTTCCAACCTGAGTAACCAAAATTCTGATACAGGCCACATTAATTGTTCACGCGGGCCGTACTTGGCCCTCGAGCCGATCGTTCGCTACCGTGTATACAGAGCTGTCGCGGACTTGTTTTTAACCGTGATGCAGAATACCAAAGTGGCGATAACAGGAGGCACTCTCATAAAAGTTGTCTTAAACTTAACAGAGACTGAAAACTTTTGTCGCAGGAAGTGACTGTAAGTCTTTTCTGTTGTTGCAGGAAACCGATGCGCATTTCGTCAGATTTTTCTAAAATTACAATCAGTGAAAACTTTTTCAAAAGCGTTAGTTTTACACCGAGATCAATTATAACACACTGACAACACCCAGAACTCCCTGCGCAACTGTGATGATCATCTAGCAGCTCTTTCCCACGTAGACACAGCACTTCGATTCGATCTGAACCTGGTTTGTGATAGAGATTATCTACCAGTCAAGGGAAACGACTCGATAACCTTCCGTTTTTTTCTGTTCCCTGGTGTTTTTGCAATTGAAATGATTTCTTTTTCGTGTTGTACCCACACCGAGAAAATGCTAAAACAAATCAAGACTTCTTTGCAAACATTAACGTTATTGTTCTACTTTGAGCGTTCTCAACTGACGAGACTATCTCGGTGCGCTTTACCAATGAGAACGTGGTTATTTGCCTTTTGCGTGAATTTTAAAATCGGTTTCCAACTTAGAAACCAAATTCCTTGGTAGGCAGATTTGCATCAATACACTTCCCAGGGTTCCTGCATTTACAGACATTGCGGTTATGCTACAGAATGACGTTGATAGAACTTATATTTCCATTCAGAAATGCTTGAAAAGCTTACTTTTTTGCAAATTTTGCCAATAGGTGTTCATTTGAAGAAAGAGGGAGCAACAAAGCGTTGAACCAAGACTCACCAGGGGCAGGTAGATGTCCAGGGAGGGCGTCATTGTCCATAAACTAAAATTAATACATGTTGCGCACAGCTTGCACTAAATGCTCAAACCAATGTTGTGGATAAAATTTTGGGAGTATCCTGTATCGTCGTTTATTTTATTGAATAAAGACTAGTTAGGTGCGTAGTTGCAACTATCAATCCGTAAGAAAATTGAGCAAATGATTCACGGCACGGGTTTGCAACTTAGCATGTTTCCTTTGCTTATGATGTGAAGGAGAAAGGGTCAAACCGACTAGTTTTACTGTTTAAACCAGGGGTCGGCAAGCACCGGGCCGCGGCCCGGTGCCGGTCAGTGAAGAAACTGTTACCGGGCCGTGCGAAACCAAGGCCAAATTAGTCCAAACGTGACTGGAATGACTGACATAAGGAACATATTGCGGGTGCCATTTACTACTATAATCCAAACAGGTCAGAGCATTTTATTGCGCCAAAGTAAGCGCAGATGTCTTACTGAATCAGTGCCATGATGAGCTACGACTTGTAATAAATTTGCATGTACCAACATTCATTATTTTATTGAGGGCGGTCTGCAAAATAATACCACGCTGAAACCGACCGGCAGTGCGAAAAAATTTGCCGACCCCTGGCTTGAACTGAACATGCCTACTTCAAACAAAATCGTGCGCGTAGCCAAAATTATAAACCTCACTGTACTGTGATTTGGTCAAACTAGTCAGCACCAGGTCATTCTGCGTCATGAGTCAGCGACCTTTCCAGCTCCCCAGCTTGTGTGTAAAAGCACGTAGGGTTGAAAGTGACAATGTTTATGGCGATCTTGGATGTGCCTTTTCGTTCTAACAGTTTGAAACAACTTTCACAAGAAAGGAATATTGCAAAATGGCCCTGACACGTTTGCTAAAATGTCTAACAAAAGATTTTCAACATATAAACGTAAACATCTCGTGTATATGAAAAAGCTTGATCAGCAGAAAATCACCAAAACACACTGATATAACGGCTTTGTTGAACATTAACGGCTTCCTTACATTTTACTTTAATTTTCTACGTGAAAAGCTAACCTTGTTTTGAGCGCATAGACAAGCGCCCTAAGACAAATGAGATTACATCCGAGCTGAGCCAACTTACCGAAGCATAGTTTTTGACACATTCCAATACATCGTCTGCGCATACCGTACTAAGTTCTCTGAAGCAATTGCTAGGAAGTAAGAGCAGAGTGAACAAAAAGTGCAAAACCTGACACATGCCAATGGTGTCGTATATCGATGCCTGCGCTCACAGCAACACAACTCGGCTACTCTCACTTTCAGCTCTTGCACTTCCGTGTTCGAACATGGCCGCCAACTGATGATCGCAACCTCATGTAAGGGATAAGTAAAATATACATGAAAACAGAATGCTCCATAACCCACCAAACACTCTCAGAACTTCTGATGTTTTAACTGCAAAACTTTACTACCGCTACCACACCTGCGAGGCCACCGCGATGATAGAAACCAGACCTTCCCGTGACTCATCAATGCCTGTCAGTTGGAAGGTGAGAGGGATGAAGTGCATGCCGCCTGTCAGAGCAAATGCGTGCGCGGAGGCGCGGGCCCGATAACGTGGTCTCAAAGAACGCATCATATCGAAGTTCCAGCGCCGTTGACGGTCTGTCCCAGCACACATCCCTCAAGCGCCATAGTTAGGCAAGAATCAAACTGTGGGCTACAAGAGCCGTAGCAAAACCTGCAAAAAGGATTATACCATTGCTGTCGTAGAGTACACTTCGGAACTTTATAATGGTGTGTGTTTAAAGTAAAGCCTCATCGTTATATACGCTGCAAAACTCCGGAGTATAATTTTTTTCTGTTAAATGGTTCGAATTAAGGTTTCGACCCAAGGATCTTTCTATAAATTCACAAGAAATGTGTCTGGTTTTATTCAACTATTTGGATCACGGGAACATATCACGACCGAACCCCCTAACCTTGCTTCATGCGCCACCTGAACCCAACTAACTCTAAGCTTAACCCTAAACCCGTGGCAACTTGCTTTTATTTATTCAGCATCTACGATAAAAATTCGCATGTATACACAGATGCGGGTTTATAACACCAAACCATACCATCAAGGAATTAGCAGCAAACCCTCAGGAACTTGCATGTTCAAACCGCGACAGAATTGCAGCTTACGAAAGTAAGCGCGTTACTTGGCTATCCACAAAAATGTTGCTCATGAGCTTCGCAGCAAAATTTCAAAATGGCACACAGCGTTCGCCCGCGCTTTCCATCGAACACATTTCTATGCAGCAATCAGCTCTCCGGCAAGGCTCAATCGTTGCTCTGGTTGTGAGGCTCAGCAAAGTTACCGAACTTCAGAGTCAAGTGGCGATCCATCCACAGAAGGCAGCTTCCATATATACTTCGATTTTGCCATAGTTTCAAAGACCAATAAACTTAAATGAAAAAATATCGATCTGACCAAAGAAAATTGCGTCAGAGAATATTACGGTTTGCGCTACAAGTCTGAAGCTGCTTCCTGCGAGATGCAGTGGACTACCACAAGAACCTGATCACTGCAGCGAGAATATTGTGTGACAATCTACGCAGATCAGCTCGCAGCGTTAACCTGATGTTTAGAAGCAGAACCAATCGGTGAATCGTAATTTCCAGGCGACGAAACGCACTAAGGACATGGTAAGAGAGCACTGACTACAAACCACCTGTTCTTTGCTACGTTAAGTGGCAAGGTAAGAGCTGTCGAACCTGGCGGAATATAGAGCGATACGAATCGAGAAAGGACTCTTCACTAGCAGCAGACTTGAAAATCACCAGTCAGTTCAGCAGAGACACTATCTACTTACAACGCTTGATTCGTGGTCGCACTCACCGTTACGTTGCAAATCGTGCAGAAAGCATTGGAACGTCAAATGGTGGACAAAATTTCATATCCTTCAAAGAGGAAAAGTGCAAAAACCAATGATTAAATGAAACTATGTTGGATGTCCAATATTGTGTCTATCAAATTACTGGCGTCTGCCCTTATGCATCTTGTAAAACATTAACCTTACAATTTTCATTCTGTTTACAATTCGTGTAATAAAAAACACATTTCAAATATCAATCAAAATGTAGAAATGCTAAAATGAATAAGACAAAAAATTATAAAAAGCAGACATATTGAACACTTCGCTACACAACCAACGAAGGGTTTTTTTTGTTCAACCTTGGAATTAAATTTTTCTTTTTGTGAACGATGACCCCTTTGCAAGATTTAACTCTGATTTCGAAACCTTAAACGTCAAGAACATCCGTCGATATTCATCCGCTAACCTGCATTGATTAATATATTAGAAGCATAGACACCTGTGTGCAGTGACATCTTACATTCGCTGTAGCCTGAGTTGAGTCGTAGTCATAAAGTCATTGGAAACGACATCGAAACACCGCAAATTCAGATGCTGTCATTGCCTTTGATGATGGTATCAAAACTCGCCATCAATGTACTTTTATGATTTAGAAGTGAGTCTAAATAGTCAACAGTCGTCTACAAAAGGAAGCCTTTTGTTTGTTACGTCATTCAGTCATGGTGGACAGCAGCTGTAAATTCAAGCCAGGAAATCTTTTGGGATTTTTTGTGAACGCGCGAATAAGTCTTTCGCGCAGTAACTAATAATCCCGATTCGAAATCCAAGTATAACTGCGAAAAAATAAAACTGAAGAAAAAATGGACAAAAAATTAAGTAAAAAAAGTGTCCGACGTACATGAAAAAAACATACATCACAAAATTGAGAAAGTAGTAAACAACTGAACAAGAACTTTAACAGCTTACTTCAAAAATATTACTTCCCTGCTATTATCATTCAATCGAAAACCACTTCCAATTTCTGTCATAATTTTCCAAAGTGTGACAAACTTAAAAGCCCGCAAAACTTGCGAGGGACAATTCAGAGTTTCGTTAAATTATTTTCGCTGTGATAAATTGAGTTATTTAAAACACACAAATATTTCTTAACAAAATTTATCAAAAATCAGGATATTTTCGGTGCGACCGAACTTTGCCAGAGCAGAATTAAAGGAAAATTTAGTTGTTAGGATGGCCAATGGGCTTTCAAATGCAGTGGAGTTTAACATATCACACAAAACGTGTTCAACTATTAAACGCCAGACGACGCAACAGCGAAAAACGCGAGGTTTCGTGAAAGTGAAACTGAAAGCATTGGACGAGATGAGAAGCGATATAAAGTCCAGCAATGTGGCAATGAATCGTCAATTTTCAGCAAATGTTGTTAATCGGAATCGATTGAGTTGAGACCTGAAACGTTTTTGAAGACCCCAGACATTAAATATTCAAGAATTTACTTTTGCAAATACCATGGTGCACAAATATTTAAGCTGCGTTGCAGTTGCCTATGTTTTCCTCGCCATGCGCATGCGCGAAGTATGAAAAGGTAATTTTAGTGGAGCTAGGATTGAAACTGAATTCTTCGAGCCCCAATTACAGGTACAGTATTATGAGCATTTTACACTTCGTCGCTGTTTTAGGGCAAGTTCCAAATATCTGCACTCGGATGAACAGCTCAGTAAAAGTCAAAGGACGACAAAGTTTGACACCAGGTGTGGGAATTGAATATGGAGCAAAGCAAACTTGTTTATGATGTTGCACATAAGAACACATTAAAATCTGAAACATCAGAATGACTGCAAATGCAGCTTAAACGAATGACAATAATTTATTATTGAAACCATCACAACGCAAAAGGATTCTAGCTGCAGCAGCCGTTAAGTTTATGTAAAGTTTTAAAAAGATTTGAATTTTTGAACTAACGAGGAAGTCGATTTTATGAGAGAACCGTGTGGTGGTGAGTCATCCCAAACAAACCACCAGCATTACCAGTCACATTTAGATTTCAACCAAAATAGAAACCGATTCACCTCAACATTTTTGTTTCAGTCTTATTGATTAGCGATTGGTATCGAAATAGGTTGATGCAAATGTTTATTCCAACCGCAACAATTACATGTGGAAACTAATTTCTTACATCTTCAAATATGAATACCTGCATAATTTGAGAGCCAACACGTTCAGGAATGGACCCACCATTTTGGTTGGCTATTACAGGGGGTGGCTTGCAAGCAGAAATAAAATGCTCGAACATTTTTTCGTGTTTTTATAAGATCAAGAATACAAGCACTTTGATCAGAGTACATGTGGCAAAGTTTGAGAGGCAACATTTGTGCACGCTTGTTTGAACAAGTTTAGAGCTTACCCGATTGCGTTTAACGCAGCTGCAACCAGGGCAGTAGCTGTCCAGATACGATCTATCCAAGGTCTCTTGATCTATCCCAACAAGCCAAGCAAACTCACGTCGAACGTTCGCGTCAGAGCGTCTGCTAATATTAGACGCTAGGTGGTGCAACGTGACAGCTGATGACGTTATCGGTGCCATGACTTGACAGCGATTTTATCTGCGGCATGTTTGGCAAAGGTCCAGGGGTGCGAGAAACGGCGAAACACTTTTTCTCTGCACAAAGGAGCAAAACGGCTTGCCTGCCATAAAAACAATATCTTCTTGTTATCCACTAAAGTTGTTCTTTAATTTATAGCACTGAACGTTATATAGCAAGCACTACTAGCATTTCGTTGCTGTATTAAATTTAGCAAAAATCATTCTCTGATGTGGCTGTTGTCATAGAGCTCTTTGCAACGTATGTCACCGTCATCAACAGTCAGCAAAGATTGGGTTGTCAATGGTTTTTCTTTTCTCTGTTTAGGCGAGTCTTCGAATATTTCTGTTGACTGTAAGAAAATAACCACGAGTCCAAATGAAACATTGTTTATGGCAACAATGAGCAAATATTCTTCAATTGAGTGATGCAACGCGAACTGCAATTTTAGTTTGTCACAGTTGTTCTGTTTATATCAAAATACTGATTATTTTTGTGAAGACCAATTCCAAAATACAAGTTTGTATTAACATTAACGCAGTGTTCTGCAATTCCGTAATTTTAATAGACAATGGAAAAAATCGCAATTTAGCTCGATTTATGTGGTTGCCACGACACGTTAAATGCTAGTCAACATATTTTCAACACTTTTCTCCTCCATGTTGTTAAGTATGCTTGCGGCAGTCTTTGTTTCGTTTGCCTTTGTCATTCCATTGCCATTGCACAGGACATTTCACTGCGATCAACATAACGATAAATGCCTAAAAACTGGACTTTGGACAAAATGTTGAAAAACGTTGTTTTTGTTAAAAGTTTTTTTTCTGTAAGTTGTGAGTCGCGTGAAAGCCTGAAATCTTGTCATGCAACCAAGGAGTATAAAGATATTCCGCTGCATGAAGAAATTGAAAACCTTTTTGGCGCTTAACCGTTTCTCCAACTTTACTTTGAAAACGCTTCAAATCATTTCAAAAACCGTGGCCCGAGCCTCCAATGGCGCGGCGCGAACATGATCGATATGGACTTTAATATAAGAGAGTGTTCCGGTGTTACAAAATAACTCACGAAAACTTTTTCCCAACTGCTGCCATCAGTTCAAATCAAATGGTTTTGTCATCAGGATCTGATCCAAAGTTCTGAAAAATTGATCTAGTCCACTCGTTTCAAAGTCGCACGAAGACATTTTTCAGCCAGTTGAGAAATACGAGTACATGACGTGGAAAAACCGTAGAGTTACAAAACATGGTTTATGCAACAGCCTTTACATATTCCGATTACGACCCGAACGTGCTCTTTCAAACCAGTCTAATTTGACTCAAACTCTCCTTGCATCACTTGGAGGTTTTGATTGTAAACTCTACAATTTGTGTAACTGCGTCTGACCGAAACCACTGTTGCTCAATATCAAAACCGTTTTCAAGAGCTTCTGATACACCAAAATCTTAAGGTAACTTCCAATTTGTAAGTTCCTACTTTATATATGTTCTTTTTTTAATTTAATACAAATCAACCATCGTAACTGTTTGGGAACCAGACCAAGCATGCTTGCTTTAATTACATGCAATGTTCTTGAAAGTTGAAACACCGCCGCAAAAACTATAAAAACACCAATAACTTTCTAAAAAACAAAATCAGACTAACTGGGATTATTGTGTTATCTTGTTTCGGTCCACGACTCAGCTCAGGCAATTCTGCAGACTGCACACGCAAACTGACAGGTAGAGATTGCCGGACATCGAGTTAATGTCACCTGAAGCTTTGTCTTGAAAATGTGTAAGAGAACACGTAAACAGGTAGAGCGACAAAACGTATCAGGCGCGAAACACAGATGTTCCCGGACCACGAACAACTTCCGTATTGGTTATTTGCTGTTTTTGCATTGGCAACGATTTATTATGAAACAACCTTAACATCCATGGACAGCTTTGCTAGGGAAGTAGCGAGAAAAGTTGTTTGAATTCTGAAAAGCCATATCTTTGCCTTGCAAATAATGAGCCCTTTTTAACTTTATGCAATAAACGGTCGAACCGCTTTTGTCCGTTATACTGAAGGTAACGGTAAAATTTGGGCAAACAAAGGTATATTCCCTACGCCCTACGGCATACCTCAATAAAAAGTCATGCATAATTTTCAGAGCAATAATTTATTACTGTGGGTACTGGACGAGTCCCATGTTTTGTCCCAGAATTGTTTGCCCGGTGGGGAAATTGAAATGCTCGATTTTCTGAATACGTCACTGCAAGAATCTCTCCAACGTATTGCTTCTCTCTGAGTGTACCTGAAATAGCGATACAAGCAAGTCCCATTCTAAAGTTTAACACCCCCACGTTCCCACGATACTAAGCGTTCGCCTCAGTT
>Ga0210059_1000948_pt1 | contig 41360 bp, 25 predicted proteins | sample Ectturendosymbi2_FD_188042 | JGI IMG/M metagenome (GOLD analysis project Ga0210059, IMG submission 188042) | Ecteinascidia turbinata endosymbiont from Florida, USA - Sample 2 (SPAdes) (version 2) | ecosystem: Host-associated > Tunicates > Ascidians > Unclassified | place: Key West, Florida... | reverse complement strand
CCCCCCGCTTATGACCCAACAGCAAGCTTTTGCTGAAGAAAAACGAATTTACTGATGTATTTACAATGGTACATCAGACTAGTAACAGCTATATTCAGGCAGCTCCGAACAATCTTAATTTCATAATTTAAGATTACTTGGCTGCTAAGAAATCTGCGTCTGTCAAAAATCCCAGATTTCTTCGCAGCCAAGTTTTGACAGACTCAGTGATTTCCACGACTGGTACATAAACAGTTATTCTATTTGGAAGGTAATGCTAATGTCCTTCTGACATTATACGGTGTACAGTATAAACTAAATGATAATGCTCTACACACGTACACTCAACATTGATTAATAGACTGAAACCGTGGTGTGGCAATGTGATATTCAACGTGATATGCCATGCCTGTCTGTGACGTAATAATCGGTTCTACGTTCAGTCTAATGTTGCGTGCAGTTGTGGCCGTTGCTATCATAATGCTAAACATTCGTTGTTGATCGTAAGCACTCTTGTGTTGTATCTGAAAGCTGCCGAATATTTCGTAGAGACCAGGCAATGCACTTTAAAGAACACAACAGCGTGAAAGTGCAGAAAAATTCGGTTTACGAGAAGAAAAGAGTGGATGTTATCCGGAACAGGCGAAGATCCGGATTAAAAAATCCGGATAATCCGAATAATTTTATAAAGAATAATGTTAGAAATGATTGGCACCATCAGTTTTATCCGGTTTTGGCGAAGATCCGGATTAACCGAGGTTTATTGCATGACATTTCTTAAGTAAAAACATAGGCCTAGCTGAATTTCGGTTGCATCGACGTTAGCCGGAGCCTGGACAGGAGTCGGATTTGAAAATTTTTCTGAACCGGATTCAAAAATTTTGGATAAGGAGCGAATTCGGAGATTGAAAAAGCGACTACAGTCACCTCTGCCTTCCAGAAGGTCCCCTAATTTATTATAGCCCAGGGCCCCGAAAATGTAAATTCGCTTCTGGCCATGGGAGATCTCAATATTTTAATTTTTCGTTCCTAAAAGGAAGAGTTAGGAACATGGAACAACTTTCCTTTTCATGCCACGTTTACACAAGGACGATTTTGAGAGCTTCATGCACTTATGAACAAAATGTTACGCTTTGCTTTACAAGGAAAACACTGCAGTACTTTTCTTGACATGGAAATATTTTTGTAACCTTTTAATTCCTGAGTTATTTTCAATCCTGGCGATGTACCATGCGATCGTGTATGTACTTATTCTTCCCATTAGAACATTCACTGTAGAACTCAGTAGACAAAGTCACTGGTAGATTTCAGAAAGATAATATTAAGGTTTCATCATAAAAACATCACATTTGCTGGAAATCACCACTGCTTGAGTTTTATATTTCCCAATAAGGAAAGAACATTCTTCATTCTGGATTTATGGTCTTGTCGACAGTTGCCAAATGAAGTTATTGACCATTGTTTGCATGAATGTACATTGGAATCACGATTTCAATTTTGAGCAATTTTTACTTTCACATTATGTCTGTGTCCAATCAAGATATTAACAAAATATTTAGGAATTAGCAAAACACAGACATTATAACAAAAAGTCACGGTGCATGCCATACCTTCGTTCAAATTGTAACTACTCAAGCTATAAATAAAAAGTTGTTTAAGAATACAACCTTTTATGAATGAATTTACAGAAAGTTTTCTATCCTTTAGGAAGTATGACGTGATTCATTATTCTGCAAACATCTTTACATGCTTTGAAATTGCGTTTTCTATTCAATAAGCAGTCACAAGTTTGTTAGAATATTGCACATCGCAAATGATGGAGAATTAAAAATATTTAGATCCTGCTTCTCCTGATTTTCGCCACAGTATCTTTCAAACTAAGCTCAACTAAAGACCAAAACACGAAAACGACCATATTTTTTATCATATACAATGAAACAATCACCTTCACTGTTAGGCTCTCAATGCTTTTATCTCCGTTAGAAACCCATCCCAGCATGACGTAAGGCGGATTTGATGTTTCAAATGCAATTTCGATACCAGAGGAAACGCTGCGCAACAATGTACAACGGTTATGTTTTGAGAAAGCATTGATCTCAATGGTTTACACAAAAACACTAACAAAGGAAAGAATAATATAAGACACAGGAAATCAACGGGATCTCTATATTTGCCTGGTGCATTTCCCGGAGCGAAGGATCAGCTGATTAAACTGCATTACCTGCATTATAAGACTAATAAAATTTTGTCAAAACAAAATTGTCTTCAAAAAATTCACAACGCGTTTATCTGCATGCATTCCAAAAAAACAGAGTGGTTTTGCTCAGTTGTGAATTGTCTGCTTTTCAACGAAAGTTTGGCTTTTCGATTCACAGTCACTGAGTGAATCAATGCTGCGCAGCATGAGCAACAACGTTTATCTCAACTGTCCAGCAATAAGCACATATCATTCTTTTCGGTCTTTCTCCAATTGCCGTCACCATGAATCCATGAGAATTTTGTTTGTTTCATTTAAAAAAAAAGGGTTAAAAAATTGGAAGATGTTAGGTAACTTCGGAATTTTAATGAACTTACTTGTTGGTTTGGTTAGCTTTAAGCAGAATGAACGGTCCACTGTTTATACGAATGTAAACCTGAAAAGAACCAAGAGAAACCATTGTAATTTAGAACAGGTTGCATAAATTTCAACCTCGTAACGGCGGTCAGCAGTTCTCACCTGAGCAAACCACATGCACCGAAAATGTTTTTTGACTCATCGCAGTGGTTGCTTGGAGCTAACTGTCGACGATCGGCGTTAGATTTGCTATATGGCCTCGGTGACAACGGCATTGTGGTCATAGCGTCTGTTTCAAACTAAATGTCGTGTGCTGTCTTTACACTGCGCTTTAGGTTTTCATGATATCGCCCGTTAGCTTTTGCTTGCAATTGAACGACTGAAGATGCGTAAATTACGTGAAATCGATTTCCTTGCAAAGCGCTTTGAGATGTGATTAGTCTGCGTCGTCCTTGTGGAAGCTTGCCGCTGAAATGTTGGTATGTGCAAGTACGAATACTTGAAAAGCTATGAAGGCAGAGCGTAGCATAGAAATTCCCCGAAGCCTTACAGGGAAGCCTAATACCTTCAATTCCCAATTCATAGTAAATATGTTTTTCTGATGATTTCTGCACATATCTGCTGTGATCATTGGTGATCAAAGTGATTTCGAAAATTATACGTATTTAGTGTTTGAAATACGAGAATACTCTATAATTGAGTCTTCCGTTAAGATTCACACTGCAATGATTGAAATTGCAATGAACAACAAATATGTGAAAAAAGTGAATTGTGAAATCTTGCAACTTTTTTCAAAGCGATAAACCTTTGTAACTTAAAACATGCGTGAAAATGTTGAAAATATTTTTTACAATTTGAAATTTATTGTGCAAGTGAAACTTGCTAGCTGCAATAGAAAAAGATTGTTTAAAACTGCCACATTTGCTTTGGGAAGACGCCATGCACCTCAAAATTGACAGAGAAATATTTACGTCTGGAACATTTTTGTGGTTCTGAGTAATTAATTACGCAGACCATTCGTGACTGATTGGTGAGCTATTAATATCGAGCCTCTGGGAATTACGTTATGAGGCCAGAAAATCGAAAGCAACTTCAACAAATACCAACGACGCAGTGTTGGTACAATGACACAGCCCCTAGCTACGATGGTTTTGTTCTTCAAAAATGCAAGGTTTTGTTTGCACCTATGAATTTAGTACATGCATTTTTAAATCGTGCAAAGTGATACATGATGAACTAGCATTGCATCTAAAACACTGAAAATAGTTTGATGGCAAATTTGTATAATGTGTGTCAAGTGCCACTTGATCCTGGGACGCTTGGCCAGGGAGAATACCACCCGGCCAGACATGGTGACCGAATGGTTACTTTAAAAACAAAGGCAGCAGCGCGCTCAACACATTAATGGCTGCGGATGTTTATGTGACTGACTCACCAGTGCGGCCGAGTTCATCCTCCCGTTCTGTACTTTTCCACTGTTGGGAAAAGTTTGTGATTTCGGGTGGTAAGGACCCTGCGTTGTGGTGTATGTGTTGCTTTTTACAAGTGGTATTCTTCCGACGTTTCAAGTTTAGAGCATGTGTTCAGCAGATATTGCGTGTCAGACGGCGTGAACAAATAGAAATGTGACCATTGACAACTGGTTCACATCTGTTCCTCTCATTTCCGACCTGTTAAATTACTGTGGAATGACCCTTGTTGGTACTGTTCGAGCCAGCAAGAAGGAAATCACAGCCGAAATGAGGGAGAAGTACACAAGAGCTTATGGTTCAAGTGCCTTTCTCTATCAAACAGAGATGACGTTGGTTTCCGACGTCGCCAAAACCTCAAAAACCAAAAGGAAATTGGAGCAACTCCTGTCTTCTCAGCACACGCAGCCTGACCTAGCAGCTAGTGGCAAGCCAGAAATTACAGACGTCTATAATGCTACCAAAGGTGGAGTGGATACAATCGACCAAATGCGTGCAGGGACTGCGTGCTCCACAAAAGCACATTGGCCCCTCTGTGTGATGTTAGGAATGATGAATGCAGCATGCATTAATTCCTACATCATCTGCCGTGAGAATCGGGCCAAGAGAGGCATGGCTTTCATCAACAGACGGTGTTACCTATTGGAGCTGGCGAAACCCCTCATAATGCCATGGGAAAAAGCACGGCTGCCATCGCCTTTTCTATCGTGCCCACTGCATACTTGGATCACAGCGGTATGTGAGGTGCCATCACTGGCCGATGCACGTTCACCAATTACAAGCCTTGCAGCCAGCAACTCACCTGTGGTACGATGCTGTGAGTGTCCAAACAAGTCTTACAGGAAGACCCGGTACCACTGCAACAAGTGTGTCAAGCGTAAGTTCACTCGTCACCTGTACCCCATCTGCGGCGAGTGCTTGTGGACATACGTTATGTTGCAGAGGCAAAACGTGTTTGTGGTATGTTGCTGATGTACACCGTGTTTAAGTGTGTGCACAAATAAATGACTACCAAATTTGGCAAAATAAATGCATGATAAATAAACAAACCACTACCAATTTCTTCGATTAAATTAGTTCCACTAGTCTATGTATATAGGCATGCGCTTTCATCAGTAAATTTACTTCATCATGTTTTGTGTTTGTTTGTTTTTCTAACTGGGCTTTCATTTGATCTCCAACTGTTGTTTTTTTCTTGCCTCTGTTTGTTAGGTGAGTCATATCAAGCAATACACATTCATTCATTCAGATACAAATTTGACCATTTTTGCATGCCTCCCATATACATTCCAGTGACTATAAAAGGCTGCAATGCACTCAGGGCATTCTTCCACGACCTCAGTACCAGCATGGAGCAGGAAACGTTCTTGAAGTCCAGTACATTTCTTCGAGCGATTAAGTGTAGCCGTGCATAAAATTTTGGTTATTTTATGTCATTTTCCTTTTCATCAGTAACAGCATCAAATCAAAGTACAATGTAATTTGAATAGTGCAAAGACCGCAGAATAAGAGTTACATCTGCAGTGCAGTTTTTGCTATCAGCCTAAATTGAAAAAAGTATTGTTTCTTTAATTTTCAAAATCGGGTGAGGTTATCCCTGGGTTACAGTTTGTGTGACAACAACTCAGGGTTAGCGTTCCAGGGTTTTGCGTGATCAACTTTATTTTGCAAAGGTGGTTAATTGAAAACAATAAGCAAAACTCTTAGTAACAGGTAACAATATTAGAAAAATATTGTGTTGAGCAGAAATCATGGTTACTTGCGATTTAATTTTGACATTGAATATAAGCAATTGTGCAAAAACGGGAAAATCACCGTTTTCCTCCAAATGCCTTCTTTGGTGCAACTGCAATCATTGTTTTTCAAGCATTATCTCACAAAATGTAAAACAGTTACATTAGGTTCAGGCTCAGCCCACCTTATCATCAAATTTTATGAAACTGTTGCTTGTGGATGGCAATCGTTCAGGTCTTGTTTGTCCAAGATAAAGATTGCTCGTGAAGCAGGGCATTGCAAGATCAGTAAATCCTGATTAATAACAAAATATAAAACACTTTCATTAATTTTGGCAACGTTGATCGTAACGTCTTGCTAGCTTGTCTATGTTTGACATTGTCTGTTAGATCAAATCCATCTAAAATTGAACCCTAGAACCTAAACCACTCAACAACGTAGCTTGAAAAGATGAACATGTGAGCCCAGTCCCGTCGCCATGGGATCTTTGGTGTGCTTAGCCCCCCCAAACAAAGCTCCAAATCCCCAAATTGAAACAGGAAACACAATAAATTAATGAAGTTTTTGTAAATTTTTAGAATGTCAAGCCACCCCCCACAAATACAAAGCCCCACTGCTGAAACCTTTCTGGCGACGGTTCTGTGTGAGCCCTAAAGATATTTCTGCGATAAATTAAAGCGAGAACCACAATAAAACAAGCACTTTAATCATAAAAAATTGCGTTTTTTGACAACGTCAAGTTCTCCGTTTGAAAACAAAGGTGCGTAGAGAAAAAAACGTGTATCGTTTTTCAGAATTTTAATCCCAGCACAGTTTTACGATTAATTGTTTGAGAGAGAAATTGCAGCGGTTGTTTATTCATGTCTGTGAATGTGCGAAAAAGTCAATGAAACGCCAAATGAGAAAACAGTTCTTTAAAAGAATGTCATCAATAATTCAAGCTTTATCGAATTCTTGATATACTGTTCAATCAATAATACAATATAAAAATGGTATTCATCACGCTAACGTGCACCAACGCGGGAATCAGAGTAGGTAAAATGTCTGTCTACTGTTTATGTTTAATCTTCCAACAGCCATAAATACAAAATACTGCACCGCAGAACATGAGAATAGCGCGAATTCCAATGCAGCATCGATTGTTGTCATTAGCGTTATAAATATTTTGGTCAGTTTGCTTACTGTCTCTGTGCACACTCCCCTTCACGCAAAACTAGACACTGAAAAAAGCTGAAATAGACTTACTCTACCGGCGTTACCTGTTATTGCTGCCTGCCTAAGAGGGGCATACTCAGTAAACAAAGATTGCAAAGTAGAACCATAGGTTTTCAAAAAGTGTGTGTCAGTGTAGTATTTGAAGAAAGCTTCATCGGAGATGGAACGCGAGGGGACGTTGTTAGGCACGTGCCAAATCATTAGGTCTGTAGCCTGCAGAAAAAATCAAGTTCCTCAATTATTTGGCAGTGATCATGCAATTTAATTTTGACCAATTTTTCAACGCATTTGAAGTTTTTCAATCAAGCATTTGCCACAATGAATGGTTGGAATTCAGGAACATCTACGTATTTTGTTTTGTTGAGCACTAGTTTTTTCATGGATATATTTTCAATTTAAGTTATATTCCAAGCTTTGCCAAAAACGCCTCACGTGTTAAATTGAAGAAGCACTCTGATAAAGGCATGTTTTCAATTACAGTTAGTTCATGATAAGCTAACATACTGATTAAAAATACGCATCATGCTGAAAGGGATGCTTATTGAGGGTACTTCGCTTTTGCATGTATTCAACGCACCGGCAAGTTTGAATAGGCAGGACTTTTGAAATCGGCACTGGTAGCTGCTCTGATGTCTCCGAATGTAAGCAGGTTTTCCCAGTTCCAATACCCTGAACAAATGGAAGCAACGGAAAATGTTTTTCCTTATGAAAAGTTTTCCTGATGTGTGCGCAATTGCAGTGTAAATAATGAGAACCTGATTCAGAAAGCCCAGATTCAGAAGACCATTTGTCTCCTTCTCTACATTTTTGTTTGATGTTGTCTTCATGAATTGAGGCAATCAAAGTCCAGCCACCACCAGCAGATTTCATGTCACAGTAAACCTGAGTAAAAGCGTGGTACGCTTTATTTTGACAGAAAAATACACACTTATTTACCACTTTTATTGACATTAACAGTAATTAAGCGAGAATCTTTTTGCATTTCAACAAAAAACATGAATGTTGATTCCTAGTGGCATTCAGATTCACATTTTCATGACACATTTTTCATAGAACAAATATCCGCAAAATAGGGCACAGTTCACTTGAAGCATTTGAATAAGGTCAGGAACAATGTTGATTTTATTTCGAAACGACCCTTCCACCTACATCGTAAGGAAAGGATCCTTGAGGCTTAATCTTGATTATTTCAGTGGACATTCCCCGTCGTTTTGCCTCGAAGCAGGAAGAAGGATAACCTTCATTAGAATGAAATGCTTTATGGTGAGAGAAAAGAAACTATGCCAAATCCATGTGGAGTATTAGTTTGTCATATTTGCGAAGAAAAGCAAAACTTACACAAAATCTGATGTTTATGAATGGTCATTATGTCAGCTGGAAATAGCAAAAGATGCAACGTATTTCAGTCATAAGTTAATAAGCATATACGCATTTTGTTTTCGAAACAAATGGTTGAATTACCTTTAAATTGTAGATCAACTGCACCATTGCTGAATATGTTTGAAGCTTGTTTGTTTTTTAACAACCTTTAAGAATAAACTTGTATGTTGCTTTGAAAAACAAACATACCTGAAGTTTTTCTAGAAGCTTCACTTTCTCCTCCATTAGAATAATTCTGTCACAACAAAAATTTATTACAGTTATTTTTGCATTTACATGGAAACGTCGTCAATCAAGTCGACATGCAGGCCGCGACAGATTCGAACAAACCAAGGCTTATCAGTCGGAAGAAAGGGCAAAATCAATTCGAAATTTCCCCAAAGAAAGTCAACGAAATCCAATAAAGAAGACTGCTGCAGTGAGCAAGGATTATTACAGTGAACGTGGCAAGCGAGAGCGAAAGCGATTTTTCTGCGACCAACTGTCAATTTATGCTTTGCAAAAGCCGATGTCTGATCAACGCTAATTACTCCAAGAGCTAATCTTTATGGCAGAGGGCGTTTGTTTATGTTTATCGCGGAACTATCAGTGTTTTATGAGATGCAGTATTAGCAAGCAATTCGTTATCAATGGAAGTATTGTTAGCAGTTGGAACAGGCAGGCCGATTAGGATAAAATTTTAGATTTTTATACTTTGATAGTAATTCTTGGAGTGTTTTGTTTTGTGTTTAGCTATGCCATTAAGTACCAATCCTGTTGCGAATGAAATTTGTTCCAATGTAAGATCGTGCGTATTACAGTAAGCCTTGGTTAATCCGGACTCGGTTATTCCGGATCTTCGCCAAAACCGGATAAATCTGGTGGTACGAATGATTTTTAACGTTTTTCTTTATAAAAAATTTCTGTTTATCCGAAATTTTTCGGTTTATCCGAAATTTTCAATCCGGACCTTCGCCAATACCGGATAAAATCTGCTCTTTTTACATCTAGCAATCCGGATTTTTTGCACTTTCACGCTGTTGTGTTCTTGTGCACTGACTGGTCTCTGGAAAAATTCGGCAGCTTTTCGACGCAACACAAAAGTGCTCACGATCACCAACGAATGTTTAAAAGTTTGATAACAACGGCCGCAATTGTGTGCAACATTCGATTAATGGTAGAGAATATTATTACGTCACACACGGGCATAGCACATCTTGGTGAACATAACGCTAAAGGCACGCCGCCGCACCACAGCTTCAGTCTGTTGATCAGTGTTGAGTGTGCGTGTGTAGAGCATTATCCCTGAGAATGTTGTACTCAGTAAAATGTCCAAAGGGCATTACCTTCAAATACGCTCACTGCTTGCGCACCAGAAGCATAAATCTCTGTGCAAGGTCGGATTCAAGGGGAGCGATTGCCCCACTAAAACCTATTTAAAAACCTGATTTTTTGCAGTTCGGAAAGCAGCATTAGCAATATAAGGACATTTTGCCGTCCACTGTTTTGCAACAGGGGTACTGTGAAGTGTGCTTCATCTCTCTTACAATAGCGAAGCCGTTATGAGACATGACTTCCAAATATTACTGAAATCGCCCCCGCCAACCTTCCTGGCTTGATCCGCCCCTGTCTCTGTGTCAGTCCAAAATCCCAGATTTCTTCACAGCCAAGTAATCTTATAAACTTTATAAGATAACTTACAAATTTAAGATTGTTCATAACTGCCTGGATGTGGCGGTTGGTCGTCTGATATACAGTACCATAGTAAATATATGGATAAGTTCGTTTTGCTCCTACGAAAGTCTGCTGTTGGGTTGTAAATGTGTTTGATCGAAGTGTTTTTACCGACATCTCAGTACTTAGACGAGGTCAAGCTAAAAACAAACGTCTTCCGTTAATCCGGATCTTCGCCTAGACCGGATAAAATCGTCGGTCAAATCGAATCCGGATTAACCGAGGTTTGCTGTGCTTTACTGTAATTGCGTCGACGAAATGTCTACTTCAGACATATTCTAGTGTGTGCACTTGCCTCACGGAAGATCAATGTGGGGTTAAGGCCTAATGCGCTGAGTTTTCAAGAGCAACGGACCACTGAAGCACAATGAATACGACTTACGCACAGTCTCTCCCATCAGAACTCTTGATTGCTGCGATGAAAAATTTGGTACTTTTGGTTGGCTTTAACAAACCTAATTTTTTCATGAGAACTACTGATGGATTATGTGCAACTTGAGCAAGCTAAGCCATGCTTTTTGAAAATTTGTTAGAATTTTATAAAGAAGAAATCTAGCACGTTTTACATTCATAGCCCAAATTTTTATGAGCATGCATTTGTTTAGGTCTACTTTTATGGACAGCATTACTGTATGGGGATCAACTTGCTAAAGATGTTCATTTTGCCATTTGCCATTAAAACATTCTCATTGGTCTGCAATAGCCAATATCTATAAAACAGCAAAGCAGAAAAATTCACAATGTCATAATTGGTGCTTTTCATTTATTTCTAACAACTCTCTTTCGTGCTCAGAAAACGGAATGCTTGCAATCAAAAATGGACAAAAACGTGAAATTTCTACTGCACGAAATAGGCTCCCATATCGGACAAATGAATCGCTGCCAGTTTCCACTTTATTCATGAATCCTCGCAGTGGCGTTTTTCTAAGGTCACTTTCACCTGGTTGCGTTACGGGGCTGAGTTATAAATAGCGGCAGTCTTTTGATCACAACGCCTTTCCACACATATCAGATTGGGTGGAGTGATTATTTATCACCACCAGGTTGATGTCTTTGAGATATTCACACCGTATTAATCACTGCTGGTTGATAGTTTGTTTCACTATACAATATTTTTACAAAATCGAATATCAAACCTGTGTGACCTATATCTGTAAACTCAACTATCAAGCTTTCACTTTTCACGTTTAAAGTTTTTTTCCTTATTTCAAAAGCACTTATTGCAAGCAAGACTATTGTTGGCGTTCTTATATATTTGACATCAAGACCAGTGGTTCTCAACTTTTTCACTGTGATGGACCCTTTTGTCGATCTTGCTTTAAAGCTGTGGACCCTTTAACAAAACCATTTAATACGGCTTCGTAAAAGTGGTTTCTACTAGAAAAGGCATTCATAATGTGTTTTTCTTAAAAGATTTGGCTTTACCTGTTGATTGGCAATTCCAAACGCAATAGTGATGCTGAGAAGTAAGAAGAATGCAGCAATTAAAGTCGCAAAGATAATCGTATCCTTTCTTCGGTTTGGATTTTGTATTTTTGTTGGGTTGGTGGCACCTGAAATAGATAAATATATTTGTTCTGTAAAAAATGCATTTTTCAAAAAGCATAGAAAATTATCGCAATCCTAAAGCACTTGTTGTCGCTAACAAAATAATACACTGCCTTTGCAACAAGCTGGAGCTACAACATGCAGCTACATGGTGTGTCAAATAGCAAAAATGTTAACAAAATATTTCCATAGCGTAAATGAAATTCAAGAATAATCTTAATAACAGACGGAAAATATTTTCAGTAAGACATTTGCTGATTTAGATTCGGCATTCAGATGTTAGCAAGCTACAGTGCATCTCCTCATGGTCAACTTCCGACGCGACGCAGTCTTCGAGCTTTCAAAATTGAGTGCGCAAAAACAACTGAATTGCATTTGCATTTTTTATTTTTTTGAACGTACTATTCTTTGAAAAGTATTATTAAACAACTGAATTTATAACAGTTATGATACGTTTCCAAGTATATATTCTACTGTGTCTTGCTTAAGGGACAATCATTCTTTTGTTCTCAAATTTCAATCTTTTCATTCGGATTCAAGCACACCACATGGGAAAAAACTGAATAATGATTATTATCCCTGCTGTGAAAGATTGACTAAGAAATTTGCATGAGATTTTGGTGCTTTTTCTGCTCATCGCCGCACATCCACGGTTGCAGTCTCGCTGTTTTCTTTTACATTTAATTAAAAGCTGATGATGCAGGCGTGATTTGATGAGTTGCGGCGTTTTGAACCAGGCACAGTAACGTGACATTAAAAATATGTTGTCGTAAACAATGCGTTGAATGACTTGCTTGATGCAGAGACTTGTTATCAATGAAATGGCAGCACATAGTGTAATACGTTCAAATAACTTGCTTCAGAAGCATTGGATAAGCGTAGTTAGAAATGAAAAATGTGACTAGCCATTCTTCCGTTTCAAATTTCATATCAGCTACTTGAATCACAACGCAGCGATGTGGCGTTTGGGTCACTTAACGCCGAGGCACTGCAACGTTCAGTTGGTTTTCTGCATCTTTATTTCACAAAACAAACCCACAGTAGCCATCAAATGCCCCATGTGTGTTGCTAGCGACCCGAGCCGAATTTTGCAAGTGCGTATTGCTCATATCAAAGATACGCTACTTTGACACTCCATGTATTCCTCAAGTTACTCCTTAGCACTGCTTTCGCAAACACCACGTTTTTCGTTTGGGAAATTTGCCGAAAAATCAAACTTTTCCCGAAAAAGTGGTAGGTAAAAGTGCAACATTTTTTTACAAGAACATGTCGTACGAGCAATCGAAGTCAAACATGCGGCCCGAGGGCCACCTGCGCCCCATGAGGTGTTTCCGTGAAGTCCGCGAACTGATGAGTTGGGCAGAGTCAAATTGTTCTGACGTAGCCACCGAATTTGTGACGTCGCGTTGTCGATACATGAAGTCTTTCGATGTCTACATTTTAGCCCACCAAATGCTTTAGACACCCTTGCTGTAAACACTGATTAACTGCGGGCAACAGAAACGTAAAGAGTTTTTCAACAAATGCATATGAAATAAATCAATAGCGGTCCTTTTCAAGATTCCACCATGAAACCGGTAGATACCATGCTTCTTGCGTCACTTAGCAACTTCATAACTGAAATCCACGTTTCTTGCGTCATTTAGCAACTCCATAACTTGCCAGGCGATTGAGTTAGAGAGCTGATCAAAACCTCAAAAGATACGGCTAATCTTCTAATTGGGATTTCAAAAAATTTGAAAGTTTTAGGTTTCGTGAATTTTGTGTGTAACAATATGTATAGGGTAGATTTAGGACTTCTTGGCCGAGGTCATGGACCCTGGGCACCAACCGCACGAGCCATTTTTTTACTGAGGCCTTAATTGGAAGCTTAGCTATAATCCGAGTCTTTTGAGCTTTTGGTTGGTTTCCAGCGTTCCTCGGTCAAACGTTATGGCCAGAAAGCCACACAATTTGGTAAAAAAAATTTTAGCAAAATTTTCATCATTTTTTAATTAAAAAAAACTGTGGTGAATCATGTTGCAACGAACATGAAATCGTCACAGTACTTTTTTCGTACTGCAAAGAGTAACCGAACAACGTGTTACTGACTTTGTGTGCTGTTCTTACCCGTATAGAGAGTTCACTTGTTTTCGTTTTTGAACTTTTGTTCGCCAAACTCTTCGTGAAATTCAGAAATTCGTTGAATATATTACGTTTTCCTCGTTTCTGAGCTTTGTTTCATGACGTTTGTAGGTGATATTCATGATATTTCAAAAAACTTCCAGTTTGGCGATGTCCGTCTGCTTCGCTTGCCAGTACATACGTCACGGGTCAGTAGGGACCCACATTAGATAATAGTGATTGCCAAAAGACCTAGGCATTGGGCTAAGCAAGTGGAGTGTTAAAAAACGCAGTTGTTCAATGTGTTTCCATTATGATGAAGTCTGACTATCATAAATCACACCCGACTACAAAATAAGGGAGTGAGCAACAGTTTCGTACCAACGCTATAAAAAATAGTTATATCTTTGGTTAATCAGTTGTGAATCGCTATTGGCAATGTGGAAGAACGGACCAAATGGAGGTGTGCTTCGACACAAATATATGTGGCACAAAGACAGCTGAACTTAGCTCTTATTCCAGCCATCACTCAGCGGGAAACTGAGCTATAGATAACTTCCAATCCGAGTGAATTTTGAAACACAGCACAACGCAGCCTTACGAAAAAGCATTTTCAAAATGTGACTAAGCACATGGTGACAACTTTAAACGTTAGACAATTACTCCAGTAGGGGTGTATTTTATGTGAAAGGATGAATTAATTGAATCTTGTCAATCAATGCTTCTGAATATATTGGCGTATTATGAAGATTCTTGAAATTGACGAAGAACCTCTTCATCATCTTAAAATGCTAGTCGAAAACGAGTCGAGTAAAACATTAACTGTGATTTGTTCATTTGGAACCTGTTTACATAACACCTACTAAAATCCGATTACGATCACAAGTTCCTGAATTTAGTCTTTCATTCGTATTTTATTCCAAAGATAAATCTTGCGATATTTGCATGTTTTCACTCACGTTTGCTTTTCCTACAAACTAACTATCACGCAACAATGCTTTCCGATATACAATTTCACAGGTTAAGAAATCAAGATACCTTCACAAGACAATTTTTCAAGAAAGTACATAGCATAATTTGTTTGGGAAAGATAATTTTGAAATTATGAATTTCTTAATCAAAAGAGGGATTTATTCAATAATTTACGACAGATGCTTCTTGCAGTTCACTAAAACATATTCAGGCAATGGTGTGATGAAAGTTGAAAAAACATTTCAATGTTTTTGTGCAAAATTTCTTCCCAATTGAATAGAGAGAGAAATGCATGAATGGGAAATATCATACGAAACACACCGAACTTTGAAGATATTCACGCGTCAAAATTTTGAAGGCAGTGAACGTAGTTCCAGTAACACTGAACTAATATTACTTTTTTTTAATAGATTGAAATATACTCAAATCTCTTTGAATAGGCATTGCTTGCAGATGTAAGGACTGACGATGCGTATTGTTACGTGAAATTGACTTCCTTTTAAAAATGTACGATATATGCTTTGCTTGATTCACCTGTAGAGTGAAGTTATTTGCTTCATGGATAATCTCGGTTGTGCATGCATAACCTATGAAATTAATTTTGCCTGTTTGGCTAGAGGAACATCATTGACATTAAGTCTACAAAATAATTATGAAAACAACATATTTTCATGTCTCATCGTCCTTAATTTTGCTATGTGTACAATCACAAGTTTCTAGAAAAATATAGTTTTGATCTACAACCGACCGCCAACAAAGGATATTGGCAGAATTTGTGCATTTTTCTAGCATTATGGTGCTTTCGTTATGCATACGTTCGACATACATTTGAGGGGAATACATTTGTCATTGAATGCATATGTTTCTAATTACAGCACGTTTGTTTTTCGGTTCAGGTGAGCTTGAAAATAATTGCTGAGTTTTTGACAAATGCTGCGCCTGTTCTTCTGAATTAATCTTTGGAAGAATTTTGATCATTTTGGCATATGAAACCAACGCTTTTTGTTTTTATCGATCATATCTGAGCAGCGTTTAAAGGAAACTTTGTTGACCACATATTATTATGCTGTGGAAGAAGTTGATTCCAAGCTGTTTTTGGGACTAGGCTTTTCGTTACATTAATATATGAATTTAAGTTGTTGTTTTAATAAAAATTGCAGTAACATTTCAGTGCGATAGAGTCTCCAAGATATTAGCAAAAATGCGCTGTCATATTCTCGCCTACAACAGTATGTCTGTTATTTCGAGGCCTATTATGAAGAATATTGAAACGTTGTCATAAAACCTACCTTGCTTAATTCTTGTTTTGTTGCTACTATCATCTTCTCCAGTAATGCTGTTGCACTGCTCCGAGCTGGAAGTTACAACGTCACTGTTCATTATGAACAATATCCCTTAACAACTGCGAAATACAAAAATATTCCAAAACGCTTTTGCTTGCACGTAGGTTACATTCCGACTAAAGTTATCCTATGCACTAGCGCAATTAGATCTGTGGAGTTTGTACACGTAGAATCAGCGATTAAATATGAAGAAAAGTTTTCTTTGCATTTGGTTTAAACTTTGAACAAATTCTTGCACTGTCATCTTACTGATATATGTGCCCACGGCCAACTTAAGAGACGGTCGGATATGTCACTTTTTGCAGGCCATCGCTAGCAGGCCGATTCGGCTTCTTTCTCAATGCAAGTAAACTCGATCACGTACTTTCAGTTAATGACTGCAACAGTAATTCTGAGTGCACCAGCCGTTAACGTTAACGGGTCTTTTCTAAATCCTGCTTGTATTTATTTATGCGTTGCAGATTATGTTACGATTCTGGAAAATGCAGGCTATACTACTGTATATAAAACTACTAAACCACACCTAACCTTGCAAATCACGGCCATTTGCTTGACAATCTTTTAGCAAGCAAAATGTAATACAACTCTGTGCAATAGTGAAATTAACCTCTTCTGCTACACCACACTTGTTTTAAATTATACCAAAATGTCAGTAGAAATCATTTAGCTTCACAATATTCGAAACAGATGGAGTATTTGATCTTGCCATGCTGGCTGCAATGTTTGTAAAAAAGTTTCTTCATGAAACAAGTCGGTTTACCTACCACGGAGCCACTATAACTCACAATACTAACCAAAAATAGCATGTTTTGCTTAGTCAAACAATTCCTCAAATATGGCGAAATATCTTCTAACATTCTGCACCGGGTTAGTTTTGTATTTCGACCATCAATAAACCATGATGGAAGTGTTAATGGGTAACTGCAAAACTGTAGGTGCACATGCAAAAGTTAATCAAGTTATCTGGCTTCTTGCATTGGCGGTAAGCCAGTCTCTTCATTTCAAACCATATCGCAAAGTATTACCCATGCATTTGTTTTTTTTCTCAGGTGAGCAGATGGTGAGTTCAAACAGCTGAAATGACTTGATGATTTGATAAAATGCCCATCGTCAAAACTTTCATTATGATCAGTCAAAATAAATTTCCTGCTTAGGAGTTTTCTTGACAAACAAGCAGTAGGCAATTCTAAAGGTCATTTTAAAGCTTCTTCTGTGTGAACTGTGGGAGCAGGTTGCATTTCAAATTTTAATTTTATTATTTTAGCACTTTTTAGAAATTCATCCTTAAAATATTTTATGCAGACTATAAAAATTTTGGTTGGCTTCCAGTCAGTTTGGTTGAGAAAACTTGAACCACTTTGTTTAACAAATCAGTTTTTCTTAAGTTACAGCCATAACCCACAATCGTATAACCCATTTTATCATGAAAAAATGTGAAAACATATACGTACCCAAATTTCAAACATTGACCATTTACAATTTAGTCATTCTTTCATGGTGTACAATTAATCGGATTATTAATCAAGAAACAATTTTGCAACAATTTATACTGGTAGGGTTATCATTAAAATATCCGCACAATTTAGTCACTAAAAGCAAAAGAGTTGCAAGCTATATAAAAATTCATCTCAGATTTTCAGAGGAGGCAGGACTGCCATATTGCAATTATTACACTTAAAAATGTTGCAGCCTATTTTGTTTTCACAAATAGCACAAAACCGAACTTCCACAACCCTGTCTGCAAAGCATCTATTTTTCCATGATGGGTCCAATGATTTGCTTGTTGGACTAACCAAGTCAAATCACACTCATAATTGCAAATATGGATAGCACCTAAATTTAACAATTTCTCATGCACTGAGAAATGATTGTAGCCTCTTAATGCTGGATACAATCAGTGCAGCAGTCGCATGCACAATAGTTGACATTTGCTTTATCACCTAACCCCTACGCAAAATCTAAGCTTCACTTGTGTTATAAATACAGTAATTCTTTCGCTCACCTTATGCTAATGCGCAACTGTGAACAACACTGCACATGACCCTTGCAACAACTTCCGAATGTTTTCAACCACATTATCAAAAGACTAAAGCTAGCTTGTAACTGTATGGAGGTACGAGCTGGTAAAATGAACTTCTTAGCCTGCGTGACAGGGAAACTTCAATCAAATAAAACCAAATAAGCAGGCATCTGTAGAAGAACCTTTCCAGCATCTAAAAATCTTATGCCTTTCCTAAATATATACCTCATGAGTAGGCAAATTCATGCACTCTTATCACAACAAACTGCTTCCTAACCGTATTGGTGACTATTTTATTCCATTCAGGTCAATACATTCCCACACCACAAGACTACCAACCTCTAACAACCTGTTTCTACCTAGAGTTAACTCTTCCTCAGGAAAATGCTCCCTTAAAATTTTTGGCCCAAGTGTGGTCTTCAATACCAGACAATATTACGTCTTATCAAAAGATACACAATTACGAATTTTAACAACATTTTACTTACCCAGAACAAAATACTGTGAGTTCTAGTATTTTGTAATCCTGTTTTGTTTTTATGTATATTTACTTTTTTGTCTTTTTTCTTTCCTGCGCACATCCCATTGTTGTTGGCATGAAAGTACACTCCATTGTGTGTTCTGCTTTGTTTTTCTTTTGCTCCTCGTTAATTGGCTTTTGTTACTTTTTCTTAGCTTTTTGATTTTTATATGTTTTTTAAACATATTCTTAACCACACCAAATTCCTTCAATCAATTTCGATCCATCCATCTGTCTACATAGCCATGCGTTTTCATCTGTACATTTTCTTCACCGTGTTCGTGTTTGTTTTTTTTGTTTTTTTTTCTAACTGTGTTTATTTGATCTCCAACTGTTGTTTTTCAACATGTTTAAAATAGTGATGAACAGGGTTGGTTGACTGGATGACCGTCATGGTCCTTCACCAATCCTATATGACACATTACCACTCTTTGTTTACACTGATCAGCTATTATGCCGTTGTATTTTCATTTGATCCAATCTTCACCGACGGTTGATTTACCTAGTGTGCGATGGATTTTTGTATTGCTTCTGCTTATTAGCTGAGTCATATGAAACAATGAACCATTACCGTTGCCAAAACAGATGTACACACTATAGTCAACAACTAAAACCTCCAGACATATCAGGCGTGGGCCGTGTGCAGTATAGGATCGTTATGGTGTTACGCAGCACATGCTCCAGTGTCCACATGTCTCAGTAAGATTGTGTTATAAATAAAGTGGCTGGATAAACAAACTAAGGCAACAGTGTCAAATATACACACCTACCTAACTGCTATAAAACAAACCCGATGCCGGCACTCAGTCAGACCTGGCAGGCTGATAATCGGCCTGTCAGCAACAGGCAAGAAAATGTGACATGTCCAGCTCTATCTTACGTAGGGCGTGTATGTGCCTGATATCATGCCGTAAGCAATCGGATATTGTTGTCTGAGCATGACTGCGGTTCGTGACCAGTGTGATTGCTTCGTCAGAATGAAAACTAATGCGCCTCTGCCAATGACGCTTCTTACCGCGTCAAAGATCTAACCATGTGGTTGGACGCAAGTATTGTTAATTCTAGCCAAAGGCTGGTAGTCGTCCAAATTTTCATATCAAAGATAAAAACTTCATAAATAGCTTTCAACTGTTTGGCAGATCATGGCGATGTGAATAATTGCTCTTTACTGTAGTTTCAAGGGCGTAACCTTATTATGCCACTAGTCTTAACAGTGATTTTGTTATAAGACCAAACAAGCGAAGAAATTGTGTATCACCATGTAAGGAATTAAATAACAAAAGTTATGTTTCTTCGTTCCGTACGTTATGAAATTCAACCAGAATTTTTTTTCCCATTTTCAAAGTTATCCATCATAAGTGACACGTCGAGTTGGAAACATTGTCAATGGAATATGTCTTTTTGTTCAATTGGAAATGCCTGTGCATTTTAATTTAAGTTTTTCAGGAAAATATTTGCAGCAACCACGTTTGCATAAAATGTTTTGCTGTAACCAAGGTTTTATTTTTACACTGTTGAACAAAACAGAGGTTTATCCGATCAAGTTGTCCACCGACAGAACCAGTTTTTTTTATCTTATATCTCGGTCATACTGAAATCCACACGTTCACTTAATGTAAGCATACATACAATTCTGGAAAGGGTAGACAACAAACACACCTCTGTGTAAATTTATTTTATTGAGTTTTATAATTTTGCATGATCTCAAAGTAAAGTACAAATGAAACTTCCACCACTATCTTTCCGTATAATGTCTTTTGAATAATAATCTGAGCTGAAAGAACCACACTTTGTTTATTTAGGCAAGTATTTTGATATTTCTATGATACTATTTGAATAAGATGTAAGGACTGACGATGAGTAATGCTACGTGAAATCGATTTCCCATTAAAAATTTGCAATATATTCCTTGCTTATCTCACCAGTGGAGAGATGTTACTTGAATACAGGCATGTGGACGTTTGAATCATCGCAAAACCATGAAAGCAGAGCCCAATTGGCTGGTTCCTCGAAAGCCTACAGAAAACCTAGAGCTTTCAAATGTGTAAGGTTTCTTAGCAAATATTTCTGCCCGTTTTCTCACTTTTTCATTACCACTTTTTCCCCAAGCAGCACTAATGTTGTAAGTGTTTCACTTGGCATGATTGCCTTAATCTTACAGATATCTTCGGCAATAACGTGGGAACAACTACTTCAATTCGGAAATTTTCTTATTTTCAACACTTGCTTGTCAATCTGCATTTATGCCTTTCACGTCTCTGTAGGAAATAACTTGGAAAGTTTCAATTTTGAGTTACTTCAAAAGCCGCTTAGTCAGTATGTTAATAAAAGGAGCATGATTCATTCCATGCCAAATCCAATTTTAGCTCAGTAGTAAAGTGTCCGCCCCCCAATTGGAAGTTTGGCTTTTCGATCCACGGCCACTGAAGAAATTGCCGTAGTGCTACTTGGGCAAGAGCGTTCACCTCAACTGCCCCGGCAGAGTGCAAAGTTCAGGCTTCGGCCTGCCGCTAACTGCCATCACCAAAAATATAATTAAAAAAAAAACTCTGACTGTCACAAATTCACGCGATAATGCGTTTGCGTAATTAGCAAAGATTTCGAAGTCAGCGGAAAATAACGGGAGGAAAGATTGTACCAAAACAGTGGAGACATTGGGAAAAGGTTCAAAAGCAAGCAGTCGGTTGTATTCTCTGTATTTTAATGGCAGATACGATGAGATACGCCTGCTATGAAGCCAACGAAATTTTGCAAAGGATCATAACATTGCAATGTGCTGTTTTGCATTTACTGAGACTTAGTTCACAGTGCCGGTAATTCCACCGGAATTGTTGGCAACGAATGGCAAAATAGTGAGAAACTCTTTGACTCCCTAGTTTTGATTAACTGGTCCTTCGGGTGATAAAAACAATTTAAGTACACAGCAAGTGCTCAAAAAACGAAATCCTTTAAGTCCGCACAGTATGTGTTCTTCCAGTATGCTTCATAGACTTCACATTGCTATATCTAACGCAAATAAACTTTCATTGTGCCGTATGTAGGAACTTTGTTTGCGTCTATTCCTGCGAACCAGGGCTGCGGAACGGGAACCTGATCCCTGAGCCGGAGTGCCGGAGCTGGGCATTTTGCGTGGATCCGGATCCGGAGCTCAGTTTAAAAATCAGGAGCATGAGCTATGGCTATTTGAAACGTAGCTCCAGCTCCGGTTCCCTTCCTAGATACCAATGACTTTGCCAAATTGAGTGAAAACTAGACTTACTTTACCTAAAACAGTGTTCTAAACGCGGTTTTAAGAAGTTACGACAACAAACTGCAATAATGGACCTGCGCGTCTTTGATATTTCCTTGGTTTAATTATCGCTAAGGTTGTGGCATCGTCACTGGACAGGCGTGGTGTTACTTGCAGAAGTAAAAAAAACGTTAACTAACACAAATTTTTTATTAGAAATCAATAAGCTTACTAGCAAGTTTAACTACGAAACATTACGTTTCCTAGCAGGAGCATAACGTGAAAGTGACAATTATTGGTAACGAGCTAACATTGCTTTGCATGTCAATATATTTTCAGGAGGGTATAAAAATGCAATGTAAACAAAAGTGGACTTTTTTCTAACCGTTCATCGGTGGAAACACATTTTATATTTTCAGCACGGTAACCAGTCTTATTGTCTCCTAAACTTTGCAAGTTAGATTGTGCTTTACTTTGCGTTACGTCACTGATAATTATGAGTTCACAAAATAACAAATCAGAAGTTTTACACTATTTTTAAGAAGTCAAAGTTGAATTTCTTACCAGAAGCCATATTATTTCATTGAACCCAGGGTTTCAAAACACATCTTGACATTTGTGTTAATGCAAACGTGTGCACGTTAGGAAGACACACGAGAGAGGCGATCGACTGTGTGTTTTGCGCTCTTTGCCTGGTTTGTCCGGGCAGAGCTGTTAGCTGGAATCGCTAACACTGGAACAGAGAAAGTATGCAACAAGTTCAAAACACTAGGTCGATTGGGACTGGACTGTGTCTAAATGCTAGGACACAAAGGTAGTTTTCAAAACAGCCGTTTTTCTGACTCCAGTTGAAAGAAATAGCAAAAGGTCACCAGGCATTAACAGCAAAACCGGCGACTGCCTGTCAAGATTTTGTTTAAATTACCGTTATCTTATGTAACGCTTCTGGTAGTGACTGTTCTCTAAATCTTATGAACCTGTGATTGTTGTTTTTTTCGCTGATTTCCTCATAGTAAGTGCGCTGCTTGTAACAAACGTCCAGTTTGACCTGCTTAGATTAGTTAGGTTTGTTCTTTAATTTTCGGTTGGCTTACATGAAATATTTTATTTTTAATTCAATTTGAGGCGCACCAATACAATTGAAAATCGTAATATGTAAAAACTAACATAAACCGGAGCTGGAACAGGAGCCATGTTGTGAAAAAAGCAACCCCGGAGCTGGAGCCATGCTCATGAAAACCAAGACCTCCGCAGCTGGAGCCGGAGCCACATTTTTGAAAAGAAGAGTTCCGGAGCCGGAGCCGTGTCCCTTTTACGACGATTCCGCAACCTTGCTAAGAACTGTATTGTTTAACACTGCACAACGTGCTGATTCCTAACATGTCCGGGCAAACATTTTCAATATTTCAAATACTTTTTCTTAAATACCTGTGAAGTATTCGTGAAAATGTTCAGTTTATATTTGTATTCATCGCTTTTGCAATAACATATATAACGACACCAATCGATTCTTATACTGATTCAGGATCCAACAATGTTTAACAATAATTTGAGGCAGAATTTAGTATTATCAGATTTTCAAACATTTGTGGGCAATCTGGCAGTTTTCCATCGGCAAATTCTTTAATTATACTTTTAAAATCAAACACGTCTTTATGCAGTGTTTCGACTGATTACTTTTCATATTATGCCTGTGATACATCAGTGCAATAGTGAGATCTTGGAATTTTTTTCAACGAAGCAATATATACAGCAAAGTTGAAAGTCAACAGCTATTTTAGCAAAGATTGTATTTGGAAAACTCTTCATACTTTGATAAACAAGGAATTAGTGTGGTAAAACGCTTTGGAAGTAATCTGTTTTTGAGCAAAGTCAATGGTTATAAAGAATAAATCAACAACGTACGAAAATTTTACACGATGACAAACCCGTGGTTAAGCCATATTTTAGCGGTTACACAAACATCACTGCATAGTTTGAAACGGTTTTTCTTTCTTGCTTCATTTGATTTGTGATTGTGCAAAACTTTTTGAAGCATTTTTACCTTTCTCCAAAATCGAAATTAATGTGCTGGAAAAAGTAAATTGCGTTACTGCTTTTTGATAGTTGGAAATGTCAATATTCTTGTTATATTCTGAACAGTTTTGACTTGGGCACAATCACTTCTTTTCAACTAAAGCAAGAAAATGTTTCTTTTTATTCACTTCATTGGTTGCGCAGAGGCCAAATTATTATAACAAAATTACTTTTCATGTTATGCTTGAAATTGCGAATGTGATCCAAATGTACCGTTTTTAATGCAGTTTAAAAATTTAATGGTATGTATTTAATGATTTCGTCAATCAGAAATGCAATTAAATGTTCTATGAATTTTCAAGTGTCATTTGTGTAATTCGTTTCATAGAAAAGCTGGATTACAATATAATATGTGACTTTCGGCAAGGGAACTTGGACGAAATTTTCGGAAGCGAACATAAAAAAAGTTTCATACTGCATTGCTAAGCCAATAGGTGAATATCTGAAAAGCAAACACATAATTAAGAGATTACCGAATGTATGGCAAACACCGTTAGCGTGAGCTTACGTACAGCACATCAGAACTTGAACAAAAAAGCGTCGAATTGCAAAAACATAGCCAATTATATAGAATTGATCAATATATGTATATATCAAAAAAGCAAACATACCATCATTCAACAATGCGAATGTTAAGAAGGAATAAAGGTTATGATGGCATCTGTTGTTAAAAATGACATCTGCACTTTCAACTAATTTTCCAGTAATATTTTCATCTAGAAAATACGACGATTGTTGATTTGAGGTCAGTGATTGTATTGCCAATAACGTCATCTTCAGAAGGCACCCTAGCTTCCCTGTGCTATGGAAGGTCGTCCTACGCTGTAAAATGCATTAAAATGTATAAGACGTCTGCAAGATATTATGCACTGGTCAGATCCTTTGCAACAAAATCAGGATTATATTTTTTCGCACTTTTACCATCATTCTTTACTTTCAGCGTTCAGACAGTCAAACTATTTTGACAGGATATTGAGTTTCACACTGCTGTTTGTTATTTCAAATTTATACCAAATTGGAACCTAAATTTTGTGTAAAGACGCTCTGTTTGGCAAAAAGTGATTATGGCTGCAAACATGCAAGTAAACACAACGTTTTTAGTTTTTTTTTTAATGCAGTTGATTTTCATTTATTTTTTTCACAATACATTGGCAACACCAAGCACGGATGAGTGCTGCGTTTCAGCGGTAAATTATATGATTACAATTTTTGCAAGATTTTCTTTTTATTGTTCAAAAGACTTGAAAAAAGACTGTGGACCAAATTTGAATTCATTAAACACAACAGAAAACTGAAATCCATGCACAAGAAAACCACGAATTGACAGCGCAAAATTTTGGCGCAGGTTCAAAACGCTTTCAAACGCTATAACCCGCCAGCCGATTGGGCTAGAGAGCTGTTCAAACCATCTACTGATTCAGAAAGTCTTCAAGTTTCGATTTAAAAAAATTACTTGATTTGGGTGTGGGTTTTTTCATAGTGATGTGACAAAGAGTACAAGTTTTTGAATGTTTGACCCAATTTGACTGGCCCTGAGTGCCAATGCAATGAGTCATTCGTATGAATCAAAACTTTCGTGAAAACTACACGATCATACGCGTCTTTAGAGCCCTTGACTGACTTTCTAGCATGTCTGGAACCGAAGTTATGGCCCAAAAACCCCGTTGTGCACAAATATTAAAAAAATGCAGAAGCTTGAGTCTACCACTGGCGGCTTGCGCGGATAGCGATAACTCGCCGCCAGGGGGAGAACATGATAGCGAGCTATTGAAACCCTCAAAAAACGCGTGAAGTCTTGTAGCTTGCACTGAAAAAAAAACTTTTGAGATTTCGGTTTGCGGTTTTCGGTGGGCGTCGTCAAGGTGAGGGTCGGTTTTGCTTTTTTTGTTTTTTATGGCGTCATCGCCCAGACAATGAGCCGAAATTGTTGCTCAAAGTTTGGTTAGATTCTACCCTGGAATATGAATCTTTAGAGCCCTAGATCTATTTCTTAGCGTTTCTCGTGCAAACGTTATGGCCAAAAGACCTGAAATCTTGTGCAAATCCTCTAGGAAAATCGTGGGGAAATTTTCCTAATTAATTTCCGGAAGTTTGGGCATAACGTTTGAACTAGTAACGCTAGAAAGTCCATCAAATCCTCTAAAGACTCGTATTGTAGCCTAGAATCCAAACACGCTTGGGCCACAAAATCGGCTTGATTGGTCGGCTCCCAGGGGATGATGGCTTCATCCAAATGTAAACAAAGATCCATAAACATCCTCTCATTATGTAAACATCAACAAAAAACCCGAGATCTCAAGGTAAAAATTTTTTTTGCAGTCAAAGCTACAAGTTTTCACGAATCTTTGGCTTGGATAGCTCTCTAGCCTATTCTGGCGGCGAGTTATGGCCATATACAAACCGGGTGTTATTCAACCCAGGTTTCCTTTTGTAGGGGTAGAAATTTTGACCACTTTTTGGTTTTGTGGCATAATTTTGGTTACAGATATGGTAGAAAGCCAAACAATGGCTCTAAAGACTCGGATGATAGCCTAGTTTCGAACAAAAACTTGAGCAAATAAATCGGTTCATTGGATTGGCGTCCAGGACTGCGTAAAGTGGGCCAAAAAAAAGCAGAGGACACCCCCAACTTGTGGCGTCCTCCCCTGAGAACCCCAAACCCAAAACGAAAAATGTGTTTTTCAATCTCAACTAGAAGACTTGACAAATCCGTAGATGGTTTGAACAGCTTTCTAGCTCAATCGGCTGGCGAGATGAAACATTGCAAAGCCTGCGCCAAAATTTTGACAATCGCGGTACTTAAAGTATTTCCAAATGGTTTTTGAAATAAAAGAAAATTGGTTTTTGCTTATTTCGTAATTGCTCCACGATGTCGGTCAGCACATATAGGAATAGAATTCACTGCCGGCGAAAATATATTTATTTTGCTATTTTAAACGCTATCGGAAATTTTCCAATATTGCCATACACACGTTGCTAGTTATTCAGAATTTCTTCTGGCATTACTATCAAACAAAAAGCATTTCTTTGTCAAACGTATTGTGTATTTCTGCATTTTTATTAAAAAAAGACATTTTGAGCAAGTGTTAATTGAGAATTTTTAGTTTTTGATATTCATCATCGGATCTATCAAGCACTGGACTTTTTTATGAGTAAGTAAAAACTGTATTGTCATTCCAAACATGCAACCGCGTGAATTTGTTTAACCTCTTTTAAATAAAATTATGGGATTTCCTTACGCGGATTTTCCTTACGGTTTCTGTTAGCTAAGATTTTTATTCAAGTCCGAATTTCTTACTTTTGTGTTGCTTCGAATTTTACAAAACTATTGTATGTTCAAAGCTATTCGATCCTTACCAGCAAAATCCCCACAGCGACCTGTAAACGTGTAGTGATTTTGAACGGAACCGACGCAATGCAACGCTGGGTCTGTTCCATTTTCAACTCTACACAAAACATTACCAATATTCAATCCTGCTAATCACGCACCTGCGGTTGGCCTTGGGACCAAATACCTTTTTTTTCAAAGGAAAGCATATTCTCAGCCAGTATATTTTTGAATCATGTAACGATTTGTCAGTTAAATTATTTCGAATTTCTTGATTTACAACGTAAAACATGTAATTCGCACTTGGGCATTGACAAACAAAGAACTTGAAATGTGCTCGTCACCGCTAAAGATATATCTCAATAAAGAGAACTCAACATAAAGCGGTGTATGTTCGTTTGAGTAGCAAACAGCAATTGGACTGCAACACCTATACGTTAGTAATCCAAAGAGTCGGGGATTGATTGCACACAAACCTTATGTTCTGAAAACGAAACCAAACGTTTACCTCACGCCAGGGAACGTGGCACATGGGTATACGTCAGCGTCGTATTTCCAAAAATGTATAAATCCTGGTGTAACATTTGGAGATTTTCTGACCATGGCGTCTGTTAGGAACTTTGCTGGGGCAGCAACACTGGGATACTGGTTGAGATGTGAAACATCAATATTATCTGCAGGACAAACATCAGTAATATTTTCGTTTTTAATTTTGGAAAAAAACAATCGAAAAAAAGTCCCAACAACATCGCAAGTATTTTTTCCAATACAGTGCATTTGCATCCGAAAACCTCAGGTTCGAACATAGGGGCGCCAAACTTGACCCTGCGTTTTATCTAACCTTGTTACGCAACTGACATGAGGTGAATGTACAGTTGTACATTTGCGGTCTTCTGTGGCTGAAAAAATCTGTCACCCTCCCACAGTAATGGGTAATTTTTTTCTGCAATTTTGCATGCATATTCTAACCCGAAACCCTATAGCAATAAAAAAACGAAAAAGTTGCAACTGTACTCTGCAGCCAGACGAGGGTTAAATTTAAATCCAATCCATCCCTGGTCTTTTGCTAGGCTTGTGAAAGACAAGTGAATACATTTCTTGCATCAAGGTTTAGCTATACCTGTGGAAATAACTGAGTGAAGGAGAGAAGTGAAATGGAATCTGCTTTCACACAAATACTTAGATCGAAATAAACTGGAAACAAAAATCCTGAAACAACATTTGGCACCGTTTTTAGCTTGTTGTGCGCCACATTCTTAGCAACGAGAAAGCAGAAGAAAACGTTGAATTTCGTTTGTCTGGACATAGACTAGAGCTCGCAAACCAATGACTCGAAGTGACATGACGGTTCTTGTGACACCACTCTGACTTAACACTAGAATTACCTAACTCGTCAATTGACGCATTTTCATTTTCAAAGCTTTGTTTCTTGAAGCGTAGAATGTATTTTTTTTACTTTTTTACTTTTCCTTTTTTGTAGATGCACACAATCTGTTAAAGTTTCAGAAAAGTTCTGTCATCCGTCACAGAAATCAACTCACGTCTACATACAATTACCAAGCGCGTCAATTGACGCTGCAGGCAATTTAATGATGAAAAGTGTGAACTGCGCTACTGTTTTGAGATTACTTGGATTAGAAAACCATAAACCAAGAAAAACATTTGTTTTGTTTGACAAGGCTTTTATGGTCCTTCCGTGAATTAATGGCATCATTTAGATTGCATTCACATACTGTAGCTGTCAGTGTACAGAAGCTAGGTAGTTTTACATCACGTGTATGTTGCTGTAGATGAAGGAATGTCCTTGGTTCAAACAGAAGTAGGTTTGTGTTTTGTTGATTTTTAGTCGATCATCATGGCTTTTCAATCACACTTGTCAGATAATTTTGCTTGATAGCATGAATTGTTTTGCTTTTCAAGGAAAAAAATGTCGCGTGCAGACTTACCGCTATATGAGATTAAGTATTTTACTCACAAAAGAGTGCGTGCGTCAATTTAGGAGCTTGGTTAGTCTAAGAAGTTGCCAATCCTGGTAATCCTAGTGTTAACTCGACTCAATCATGACTCGACTCAAATATTTTTCAGATGACACTGACTCGACTCTGGCTGGAAGGGCTTGTGACTCTGACTCGACAAAAATGGCTAGGGCACATCGCTGTTATTCGGTAGGGTCTCCTAAGCATGCACGTTGCTGTAGGCCCAGATGTTTTTTAAGACGTAAGTGGTAGACCACTAGTTGATGATTGGTCAAGAGTTTTGTTGCACTTTTGAATAGAACATCCAACGGTGATGGGAACAAGCAAGCCCAAACTATGCAGAAATGAATGAGACCGTTGGCCTAACGAATCTCTGCACTACGTACACCTATGCAACTTACTGCAGTGTGTTGCATTAGCGTTCGTGATGAACACTCGTTGAACAATGGTGTAACACACAATGCCTAAGATGCGACTTATTACGCTAGGCTTTAACTAGCAAAATTATCAACTACCGTCTGCAGAACAAAGCACAATCGGTCGGGAAACAAGGACAACACTTCACCGTAATCAGGTTGCAGGACGGAGGGCGGAAGGTTCATTCCTAGCTGCAACATGCGCTCCAACTGTCTCAAGCTGTCGCGACAGTTCTTAGATTGAAAACGAAGCTTCAAAAAGTTATGCGTTTCAGATTGAGAATGAAACGTTTGAAAATTCTGCGGTTTTAGAAGATAACATTTGCACAGAAATGCGGGACGCTCATGCAAAACACAGCGGAGTTTCTGTCAGTCGAGTCAGAAAAGATGGCATCTCTTGGTAAAATCTATCCCAACTTCGACGCAGACGCAACTTGCAGTACGGATTTTTGGAAATGATAAGTTGCTGAATGCTGCAGACATAAAGTCAAGATGCTTGAAACTCGCAGTTGTATTCACAATTGCTGATATGTATTGGGTAAAGGAACGAGATAAACGCACGTAACCAGATGATGCAAAAATTTGGAGTAGAAATTTCATTCACCCGTCAATCACCCCTTTCCTTCCATTTACTCTTGCGAAAGTTGGATACATCCTGGGGTGAAGCATTCACCCGGCAAAGGAGCACTGTCCTAGAAGGATCCATTCATCAAGACTACGTGCCTTCTAAAATCTCCAAAGATACCCAACCCATTCTGAAACTTTTCTGGCTCAACGATGTAGTTAAAGATTTTCCACACATCGTTTAGCTTCATAGTGTTAGAACCACAGCGCGTTGTCGAAGAGATACAAAAAAACATCAAGGAAATATTGTTCGGATTCTTTTCTTGGTGACGGACGGCAATTAGTGGAATGTTTTTCCTGCTGGGCGGTTGAGGTGAACGCTCTTGCCCAATCAGCGCTACGGAGAGTCACGAAATGGGAGTAGATCGACCTTCCAAGCTTTCAATTGAGAGGCGGACGCTCTTACCAGCGAGCTATCGCGTCCCTCGTTGTTTGGCTTCCTCGACCACTGTATGTTTTTTTTCTGTTAGTGCAGTAATGTGCTGGTTATCATTTACGAGGATATTGAAGCATCGCTGCGTACACATGATTTTCAAGTCTCCCAGATTAGAAGCATTCCGCATTGTCGCTACTCAAGCTTTAGGATTGCTTCGAGATATTTCGTCAAAAGGTACAGAGGGGGGACAGTTTAATGATGGTATGAATGATGTGGAAAATGAGATAGTACAGTACAAGCAGCTTTGTCAGAGGAGGACTCCTCCGATTCCAATAATGACGAAACTTTAAAATTCTGGAGCCGCTGTTTCTCCAAATAATGTGAACTTTGAAGATGAGTAAGATGATGAGCAGATCTTTCGTCATAAAGATGGAGCATATTGGCAGGCTTTAGCGCCAAATCAAGCAATTACTGGGCGCTTTCAGCAGAAAAACATTATGAGAATTCCATCAGGTCTTACTGACTACGCTACCTCTCACATCATTTCTGATAGCCTTCTCTCATCATTCCGCATGTTGTTCAACGAGCCAGCACTGAGAAACACCCAAAAAAGTGCTATTGTTGACGATCAGCGAGGTTTGAGTTATCCTAACTGGAGAATATCTTTGGATGAATTGGATAAATTTTTGCTCATGTCATTTCCCGGGGAGTAATTGGTGAGTGAAAACTTCCCATCCTTAGAATGTGGTATATGTGGTGAGGACGTGCCTTTTTTAGCAAAACTATGCCTCGTAATAGATTTCTTGAGATTATGAAATACCTACGATTCGACTTGAAGTCTGAAAGATAACGAAATCTAGAAAAGGATAAATTTTGTTTACCTTCGTCTTTCTGGAATTCTCACGTTGAAAATTGTCCAAAGGCATTCAAGCCGAATGCCAATATTACCCTTGATGAGAAGCTACTCCCATGTAAGACACAGGGCAATTTTATACAATGCAAGGCCAACAAACAGGACAATATTGGGATAAATTTCTGGATGGCCATTGACTTTGAAACTAAATATTTATGGAACGGGTTCCCATATGAAGGAAAAGATGAGAGCAGTGGTGGTGAGGTAAGCTTGCCGACTGATGTGGTGAGGAAACGTATGATACTCTTGTTCAAGATAGGCCATAAAGCCACCAGTGACAATTACTTCATATCCTTAGATCTTTGTCCTGCGCCTAGCGAAACAAGGCTGCAGTCTGTCGGTACGATTCGAGCGATCCGAAGGGAAATATCAAACAATCTGAAGAAAACTTGCAGCCTACTTGACACCACCATTGTCAAGTATGCAAATCAGTGCAAGAGGTCCAAATTAGAGATGGCACGGGCCGCTAACAGTCCAGTCTTCGGGCCGTCCGCTGAATGGTTTTGAAACAGTCCGCTAACAATTTTTTCAGCTCTAACGTCATTGCGGGCCGCTGCAGTCTGCTCGCCGAAGATCTTTGTTTTTCGCGAAGTTTCAAAATCTACCAATGAACTTTTTTGCTGATGTTCTTTCCATTTTGCCATTCTGCCAACATTCCGTTTCACTTGTTTCCACGCAAATCAGTGAACCATGTTATGAATCAACCAAAGCAACAGACACTTTCAGTTACAGTCGGTCGCTGAGGTTTGGGACAAGTATTCCCAAACTTTCTCTGGCAATGTACCCCTTCAGCATTTCGTTTTGTGAACATGTATGCCTACCTGTAAAATTTCTTATGACAAAAAGGCTGAGGAAAATAGAAAAAATTCTTTACCAACATGAGTATATAATGATTTTGAAAATATTCACTGACGTAGACCTATGTAGTATGTATGAATACGAGTATTTCGAAATGAATAATATATAAACATAATTGTTCCCTTCTATTGCTAACCTTAAATGTACCTTTCAAATAAGAAAATCTACTCCTAGGGGTACATGTATCCCAGTTTGTGAACCCTTGGTTTAGGATAAGGGGTTAGGTTTAGGTTAGGATTTAGGGCAGGGCTCAATAAACTTTTTAGAACTCGGGGCCAATTCTTGGTAGAAATTCATGGAAAGGGCTACCAGTTTATTACACAGACATTTCAAACAAAAATTCGCACAAGTTGTCTTCATATTATGTTGTAATTAATGATAAAATTTAAAGATATTTATCAATGTGAAGACACTGATCATGTTTATGCTATTGTCAGAACAGGCCCGCTGGCGACCCACATGGTCCGTATGGGCAGGGCCGTCGCCAGTGGGGGGCCAGTGATGCCCAGCCCCCATTGGAAATATGTGCCCCCCATTTCCCGTTTGGCCCTCTGGTTGCTGCATACATCCAATACAGTATTTTAAAAATGTGGCCCCCCTTTCTGGTTTTTGGCCCCTCCTACTGGTTTTTGACCCCCCCTGCTGCTAAATCCTGGCGACGGGCCTGCGTACCGGCAATTTATTGCCCGTGGGCACCATGTTGGTGACACCTGGTTTAGATTTAGTATGTTACTAGCAAGTGTAATGCAGCCTAGTGCATTCTTGTGATGCATTAGGGTCACGTTTCAAGTGACGGACGAATAAGTTTTCAAAATTGAAGTTCCACTGGCGGACCTATAGCCACTACCTTAAGAACAATGAACTGAAAACTTGTTGTTACTTTGCATTTGAGGTTACTTTATATTACGGGCTACGGGCCGGTCCGGGCCAGAAAATAAGTTGTAGGTTAGCATAAGTGGGCTGGGCCGGGCGGTTTCTTGTTAGCTCCGGGCAGGCGGGGCTGCAAAAGTTCTGGCCCGTGCCATCTATAGTCCAAATATACTGAGTTCACTGCACCAAAATGTCGCCATTCCGTCGAAGAATAACTCGAAAAGCAAACGCGAAAAAGTACTTTTTCACAAAGAAACTAAGGTGGAAGTCTGTGTTTTTGACCAAATGTCAAGATGCTACTCTGTGAAAGCTGGAAGCAGATGGTTGCCAATCTGTGTTTTGTTTAATTTAACACATGGCACACGTAAATAGCTGGACTATTTGCAGGCACGTTTCCACTTCCAGCATAAGTCGCAGAATGTTCATATAGGGAGTTAGCGAAGAAGTTGCTGGGAACACTCCGAACGAAGGGCTACAAATTGAAACATTGCAACTGTTGCAGAATGTGCTCCAACATCTAAAAATTCAAAACTTATTCCGGCAAATACTGCAGAACGAGAACAACGGATATCTGCGTGATTTGTAACAAACTGTGTGGTACATGTCTAATTAAAAATGTAAAACTTCCACCACTTGAAAACGTGCAGTTCCCGCTTGTTTGCTTTTCTTTATCTCTTCTCCTTTTTGTTTTCCTTGATTCTTCACCAATACGACACCCTTTTTGTGCTTTTTCATGTCAATTGAAAAAGTTGAGTTTAGTGTTTTTCCCACAAAAGAACCCGTGCGTCAATTGACGCGCTTGGTAATTCTAGATAGTTGCAAATCCCCGTGATTCTAGTGCTGTGCCTTGCACAACAAGCACTCATATTGCGTGCGCAGACGTAAACGTGACAAGACTCGGCGGATGCTGAGTGAAAATTTCGGACGAAACCGCCTTGGGCAATGTTATGCGCAACAGAATTACAAGCTATTGGGCGTATGTCGTTCTTTCCATGCGAAAACAACCATCGGCTATGTCTACCGCTAACCGTTGTATTACGTCAACCTCTTTTGGCGAAGAGCATTTTTCACGTTTGTCTCAACGAAGAGAACAAAATGCTACCTGAGTTGTTTTCATCTTTTGCATGCGGCTGCTACGCTCATATGGGAAGTACGACATTGCACTATGACTATGAAAAACAGATCGCTTCAAGTTTATCTTCAAATATGAGTATGGTGCTGTTAAAACTCGAAAGATACGTCGAAGATGCAACGACTAAAGTTTCTGCTTATGCGTTTGGTTTAGGCTGCAAAACGCTGAGAAAACAATAAGCCAAGTTCTAAGTTAGTTTGTGATAGAAAAAAAATATATCTTCACTTTGTTCAACATCAAAGTAAAAGCATCCACAAATGCCTGTATTGCTTCTCGACTATGATCATGGATATGAAAAGGAAGCTACCCAATCTCCATATAGTCTCTAAAATTCGCGTCCAGATATGGTGTTAACTACTTGCAACCGTAAAATTATTGCGAACGTCTGCACAAAAAAATAAAAACAAGCACGAAGAGATCCTCAACTACTTGCGTATGCAACGTTTCAAGTCAAAGCAGTCCTCTTGCAGCACTTTCCGGTCCAAGCTTGCTAACTCTCGCTGGGTAACCTCGCCCGATAAGCTGAGTACTAGGGCTCTGGCTATTTCCTACTGTGTAGCATATTTCACCCGCCCAATGTTGTCATGTTCCCACCACGATGCCAAAATTGAATCTGTACTTAACGAGTCCTGTAGACCAGTGGTCTGCAACCAGGTGCGGACACACGTTGAGGGATGGAGGGGATGCATCCCCCCACCAGACCGAAAGAGGTGTTGGCATGGCACTTAATTTCATTTAAAATCATCGCCAAAATATATTTTTGTACTGCACATTACTAAACCGCTAAAGATGATAAAAATTAACTTATGCTAACAATTAGTCAAAAACGTTTCTTCGTTTCATTAAATGAGCTGGCCTTGTTTGTGGAACCTGATATAAAATAGTCAATGATCGCATTGGCGTCCGCAGGGGCGCGCAAAACGGGCATTTGCACCACAATGGAACTTGGGATTAAGAACCAAATATTTCTGAAAAAAACTGAAATCGGCATTTTAAATCCGATCAATTGATTTGATTCTTGCAATGGCAGTTTTTTTGCCGGTATGAAACTCACACTGCGCAAGAGTCTGGTTCACAATTATATTGTCATGCAGTGATGAGCTTGCAGTTCACTCATGTCCCCTCCTTTGCCTACAGAGGCGGGTTGTGAAAGTCGCGAGCGCATTGTTCTACCGTTGGTCTTTATTGCGAGACTGATGAACGAACACATCTTGGCAGATGATGCAGCGAGACAGTGACATGCTGACAGCGGTAAGCCACGTACAGTCATACCTTGTGAAAAGAACATGAGTGAGTGTATACTATAGCAATGCTTCCACAAGTTTGAAAAATCTATTTTAGTGCGAGTGTGACCGATTTGCCTGAGTGTCAAACTACACTTATGCAGGCTTCTTGTCATGCAGTATAAAATATCGCGGCTTGTTGGAATACATCTGTGCAGGCTTGTGGGAATACGTCTTAATTGTTAAGATTTGGTTCTGACATCTGAGTAGAAAATGAGTGCAAAGCTATGTTTGCCGTGGCGAGTTTTCATAATGCATCTGGTCACTTTTGCAAAAGCTGCGTAGTGTTCTAACTCTAGTGAGTTATCCGTAATCGTGTCAACATACATGTCTACTGAATTGTCCGGTTTATGTATGACGAGGGTTCACTGTGAAAAAATTACCAAAGACAAGCAAGGTTGCACTGATCGCTTTGGAGAGATCCCAGGCGTTTGCAACTCTTGTTTCTAAGTGATGCTGACAAGTCTTGCTAGCTGATCCCGCAATCAGGGGGAGATCAACCAAGCTATTCTACCCGAAAGTTTCAAAAACATGTTCAGTTGTTCGTTCGGTTGAATATATCAGCTTGGGGGCGGCCTTGCTTGCTAAGTATAATAAAGTCATAATTTGTGGTTTCGTTGAAAACCATGGCAATCAAAAGCTTCTTTTTTACAGATCATGGCAATGCTTACTTGAATACAAATGCCCTACGTTGAAAATCTGCAGATAGCCTACTGTGTAAATTGTCTTAATACTAATATACCTTGCTATTGCTGCCAACGAAGCGTTTTTTTGTGATTGTTACCGTGACATGGCGCATTTCCTTTGTAGTGTAGCAAGGATAAAGCGTTTTGTGAACGTCCATTTGCATTGCATCATCAGCAATGTTCCTTCTAAGGGGCGCAAATACTCAGGACCACCAGAACTGTTGCGCAATGAAATCTCGTTCTCGCGCACTTGCAACATTGCAAAGCAATGGAAAATAACACAAACAAGAAGCTATTTGAATAAATGTGTATTTTGTTCGTAATTTGATAAGATTGTATATTTATTACATAATTCACAAAGTTTGTAATTCATTGAAAACTCCACTTACGCAGCCCTGAAATAATCATGCTCACAAAAACAAATATGTGTCCAGTGTAAAATTATCTTTAGAGGGAACACTAATCTTCAGCAATTTGAAAATGATCAACAAAATGTTGACGTTGCCCCCACCTGGAAAAATTTCTGCGGACACCCATGAATGATCGTGCTTTCTCGCTTGCGTTTTTTCGTTACTTTCGTGCTTTCATTAATTACGAGTTGTTTGTTTCTTTCCGTTCTCTTACGTTCGGTTGCAAAATAAACAGAATAAACCCACTTTTTGTAGTTGTTTCATCAAAATCACCTGCGATAACAAATGTTATACACAAATTACCATGGGTGTTGCAGACTATTCCAAACGACAACTGAAAACTATGAGGTTTCACATGTGAAGGGCACTGATCTAAGCCGTATCCAAGTGGCTACGCTTGCTTGCTGCAACATGCAAGTCAAACAGCACTGTGCTGGCTACTGCCACCAGTAATTGTGCTATAACAGCGAAATCTACAATGAGAATAAGGATTATGTCGTCACGTGAACTGTTTATCTCTAGTCCTCAATGTACCTGCACCGACTCCAGTGACTACGTCAGATGGTTGTTATGTGCCACATTGCTTGTTGGTTTCAGTGCCGTACGCAGAAAGTTTTCATGGGAGGGGTTTCTATCAATGCCATATGGTGGTCATTTGTATTTGGTGTTCGCTCTTTGTGACGTCACAATTTGACGTCATATTTATGTTTCCAAACCAACGTTTTGGCGAAGTTTGTTGACACATTGTGCATGTTCTTCTACACGCACTCCCCTTAATTTATATGTCATGGCACTCAATATAAACTATCAGCTCTCGAGGTGAGGATATCGGAGGAAATAAACTCAACCCTATGACACAGCAGTTCATAACTGCAAAAATATCAGGTTGCGCGTTAAAACAGGGCAGTAAAACACACTCATCAGTACGTCAGAGCATTTTATAACTGCAAAATGAGGCTGCGCTAATGCCTCGTCGAATAGAAGCAGTGGAGCATAGAAAGTGTGGGCCTGGTCTGTCTGACGCAAACCCCGGTTTGCATGATCGAATCATGCTAAACCTTACAAGAATTCAGAATGCGCATAAAGTACGCAAGAAAATTTTCGATTTTTTGTGCATAGAAGTCCAGCAAATTTTTAGTTGTCCCTTTTACCTGCTGAAACATTATCAAATGCCTGAATGCTTCTGTGTTGAAAACTGCGGCTTTTGAACTCCTGCGACAGTTTTATCATGCTTCAGAAATTGGTACATGCGCTGATCAACTATAGCAGACAAAATGAAGACAATTGTTTCGGATAAAGTGAACTACCGCGGAACAGTATCTTAAACATGCGTAGTGGACGAAAGGTCTGCAAAAAGTGGTGAAATGGTTTCTGGATGCAGACGATAACCCAGATTCTCACCAAAACCTAATTATCACTTTTTGGTCCATTTGCAATGTTCCTTGAAATATGCGTACAAATTCATTCCGTGGTATTTGTAATAAGTCGACAAATTAACAAGCAAAAAGTATGCGAAACAATTATTCTCCTTTGCGCAGGCAATGACAATTTTGTAAAATATCAAGCTCAAGTGTTAACACAAACCCCTCCTTGCGTACACCCTTGTTTGGTTCAGTAGCGGTGCAGTGTCAAGGTTTCACCAGTTTATCACTCATGCTTCTTATAAACCAAGCTCAGACTTGTTTCCTCGTGAACGTACGTATGCGAAAGTGATTGATTTACGCAATATGGTCTTGTGAAGTATTGGGTTCATTGCAAATCGATATCGCACCCCCCCACACTAAATTGGCTTGTGTCCGCTACTGTCTCCAACGTGGGCGAAAATTGACACTTTTAACAGTCATTGACACTTTTAACAGAGCAGAGAACAAAAGTACAAATACAGTAGATTGCTTTCAGTTAATGGCATTTCAGTTAATGGCACATAAACGTCAGCATTGTTAAATATTTGCAAAAGCCGGTCGCATTTTAGATTCTTCCTTGTCAGAATACAAAGATCTAGACTTGCTACTACTGAGGAAAGTACAACTTTAGTCGATGGTTTCTTCAAGCAAACTATAATTAGCCCCGTTTGATCATAGCAAAGCCATCCTTTAATAAGTTGAAACATTTATGATCTTAGGAAGGTTCCACAGTGAAAAAAACTGGCTAAGAGGAATGCACATCTCTTCATTTCAATAAATATCATGTCTCAACAATTAAAACGCTCTTTCATTTGATCTCAAAAACGTGATTTTGCGCGTTTATGTGTCGGTTAATTGCTCAAATGGATTCATCGCTTGTTTCAAGACAGCAGCCCTCTCCAGCTAAGGGTAAGTCGTTATTACACAACTTCCACGATGCACTCATGACGGCGTCTGTGCAGTGGAATGAGCACAATTTTTTCGAAAGGAGCAGCAAATTGACATAAGATCAGAAATTGCTTTTCGGAATTTTCCATCCATTGCACTGTAGACTGTCACATTAACAAGGCTGAAAAAGAATTTTGTTGATATAAACAAATGAGTAGCATTCTCAGTTTTGCATATTTTATCCTTTAATTGGTTGATAGATTCATAGTTGGAATACGTAAACTGGGATATATGACATAACAGGTTGCGAAAGAAGTACAATGACTGCATTAAACAATCAGTCAAACCACCTTCTTTGGTTTGCCGTAATTACACTTTTATTCTGTCTGAAAGTTGTCTGTCTTCAAAATATTAAGGAATTGAATTAGGTACTAAAGATCATTAAACATTTAAGTATCTAGTTTGGTGGAAAGTTGTTGCTCAAAACGTTCGACACAATAACAGTACAACAAATTGGATAAAATATCAAAGCTTTGCAAAGGAAGTGCAAATGAAACCAGGCCGCCTAAATCACCCGATACGCTATTCGTGATCTTCGTTCCTATCATAACCGTTCTCGCTCAGTGCCATTCGCAATGAAGCCGATTTTTTTCTATTTCACTTATGTTACACAAAAAAAAATATTTTACGACCGATAATTTCCTTTAGATCTGTACAATTTTAAAAACTTTTGCGGTTGTGAACATGCCCAAGACGTCTAAAATATATTTTCTTGCAAATTCGACTTTCTGTTGTTTGATTCACGGATTGCATAAAGCTGCACTGACTTCAGATGACAGAAAACGAAATATTAGGGCGAACAAAAATGAAGCATGCAGTCTACAGATTTTGGTCGACTTCGTTTGATCTTCATTAGTCGTTCCAATTCTATGCGTACACGAAATATATCAGGGACGCTTTGCTACATCAACAGTTGGCAAAGATAGAGAAAACAATTTAAGCTCAATACCTGTTTGACATACTGAGATAGAATCCCAGCAAATAAGAGTAGGAAAAGACGTCCTCTGCTAGAACTCTGGTAGCGGCCAAAAGTACGACAACCGTGACAGGAACTGAAAAGATAAGTGAAAATCGCATTTGAAACAGGGTTGCAGAGTCAGATCCGGAGTTAGGGTCGGAGCCGTAAGGAGTCGGATGTTTTTGGTTGGAGTCGTAGTCGTAGTCGGATGTTTTGTCCGACTCCGGCTCTGGATGTCCAGTAGGATCATTTTTAAGGTCACACTTCTAAATTGGGAATTGTTGTTGAAATGGTACAATTTCTTCTGAACCTTTTGTTGAAACAGAGGTTTCTTGCTGTGTACCACGATTTCCATTGATTTTAACCTCCAAATTTCATTCCGTTTATGTCGAGGAGTCGGAGTCGGAAATTTTGGGAGGGTCGGAGTTGGGGGCCGGAAATTCTTGAGAGTCGTAGTCGGGAGTCGGATATTTTACCTCCGACATCACAAGCGTGATTTGAAATATACCTTAAGTAGCATTTACAGACTTACTTATAGTTGCTGGTAGAACGGGAGCAATTTCAATGAATCATCACAGAATTTAAAACAGCTGGTAACGCGTCGGTTTGTGAAGCTGTTACGGTTTAAAGTATTTTCGCTACACCATCGTTCCAACAATAAAGGAAAACAGATTGCGAGGTGTTAACTCCAGTGAATACAAGAAAAATATTATTTGTTTCTGGATAGTTGGGACGGTGATTTTGTGAATACGTTTCCGAGAATGGTAAAGATGAGATTGTCTGCGTTAACGACTCAGTCTCATTGGCCAACATTTAACCACTCAGTCCCATTGGCCAACATTGCTGTGCATTACATCTTACAGCCGATTGCGGATGTGCTAAATGAGGCAGAACTTTTCCGTAGATTTCTCGATGACATAATTTGGATTTCTGCATCAGAAATATCACATGAACGTATTCGACAAGCACTAACTTCAGCTTTTGAGAACAGTGGCTTGGAACTAACGTTCCGACAAGCTTGCACTGCCGAGAAAACAGGCGAAGTTGAATTTCTGGACGTCAACCATTGCGTAACCATTGAAGATGATTTTGGTTTTGTCACTAAAGACTTCGTAAAACCCACAGCGGAGGGAAGGTAATTCATAAATGGGAATTCTCACCACCCGCAAACGACATTAAAGTCAATCCTGTTTGGAGAAGCTATTAGATTGAGGCGCCTCAACCAAAGAAAAGATGATTACCTCAGCAGCTTAAACCGACTCAAAGAAAAAGCGATCCGTTCAAAATTTCCCTTGAACATGACTAATGACATGATAGCACTGGC
>Ga0210059_1000947_pt1 | contig 41367 bp, 18 predicted proteins | sample Ectturendosymbi2_FD_188042 | JGI IMG/M metagenome (GOLD analysis project Ga0210059, IMG submission 188042) | Ecteinascidia turbinata endosymbiont from Florida, USA - Sample 2 (SPAdes) (version 2) | ecosystem: Host-associated > Tunicates > Ascidians > Unclassified | place: Key West, Florida... | reverse complement strand
AAACATCCCGTCGATGCCTCTATGCATTTTTAACTTGTAGAAGGACGTCATGCTTCACTCATGACGTCACGCGCCATCACCATTGGCGCGTATCCAGCTGAGTCATGTGACTACGTATGTTTCGCGCCACTACGTCACTACCGAAACGGCCCTTTGCGTTTTTCATTTTTTACAGCGCTTTTCTCCTGAATAATCAGTAAGAACCTGCAACAACATCACTGCAGTTCTTTTGCTATGCACTGAGGATGATAGCAGTAGTTATCGAAACGTTTGCAAGATGTCAGTTGTATCGTTTGCTTTGGCCGTGATATTTATTATAAAATGATAATGTATTTAATCTTGTCGATTGTTGTTTGAACACCTTTAGAGTTTCAGTTTATGGATGGGACCGAGGGCTTATGTCATGCTTTCGAATGAGGTCGCGGGATCAAAAAGGTTGGGAACGACCGAAATAGAGGAAGCTAAAGCTTCAGAATTCCGCTTTCAACTTTTGACATTTTTTTCGAGAAACAAGCGTTATTTTCACCAACAGGTACAAACAAGCTTTACACAATAAATGCAACATGAGAAATCAGAAAGTTGAGCAGTTAACCCGAATGTGCACAAAAGCGTTCAGCACAAATAGCGTAACTTTTCCAAACAACGTTGTAATTAAAGTACAAACAGCGGTAAACAACAAGTGTTTCAAGAATTATTTTCTTACGCTTGTAAACAAGCATCAAGTGCATTGGAATCAAGGACAGTACGGAAATTGTTTTAATCGCCAAACTTTCAGACCTCTTTCGACAAATTCTGGAATGCCGGTATTTTGCAAAAATTGCCTGCCAGGAAGAACGTAAGTTTTTCAAAGCTGTCTCATATAAAAAGTTAATTGAAAGGCGCTCCGTTGTAATTAAAGTCCAATCAGACAAACTTTTTAACAAACATCCAAAGACATGTCAAACAATGAAACACTTGATTTATTTTTACTCAAACATCATTTTTTCATTTCATTTAAATCAGAGAAAAGGACGAGATCGTGCGTAGAAGCGCAAACGATTGTTGCGCAACAAATCAAACATTTCCTTTTCATATCCTACACCTACAAGACTCCCAGTCAAATAAAGGTTACGCTTTGTACAATGTCCTGCTTTGCATGTTATGGTGGAGTCGATTGGCATTTTCGTGCGAGTTAGAACGCGCCCTGACCGCTTTTTGTAACAGTTGCGAGTTGACACAGCTTGTTAACGGAACGCGTTGCTATCGTTACGGCGCTGCTATAGGGCGCCGTAACTAATTTTTCGGACACATTCAATACAGTAAACTGATAAATCAGAAACGCATTAAGATAAATCTGTTCCGATTTAGAATTTTTTGTTCTAAATGTGTACGATAAATTTTTTTACGAACGGCGCCCCATACGCTATTGCCGATCTGCTGCTATACCAAAACCTCCTGTAAACGAAGTTTTGTGTTACTGCATCTGCCAATCTGTAAAATAACTTGAAGTGGTAAGAGTTTTTCAACAGCCTTGCTGGGGGAAAGACTGATGGCAGCCTAAAATACCAGGTCGCTTTTTCGGGTGGCAAAACTTGAGGTCATAGAAAGAAAAATCAGACTTCACTATCAGCAGCTTTTGAGCATATATGCAACCCAGTGCTATCCGCAGAGCAACGGCTGACCCGCATTTAACACTGGTTCCCGGACCGGACCGGGAATCGAACCTTGAGCCGAATTGCCAAACTTTTCTTGCTCTTTACTTTTGAAAGTCCATTACCGAGCTTCGCTGACTTCGGCAATACAACATTTTTGTCATTTACTTTAACCATAAAACTCAATTGTTCACGCACCCTGCACCACAACGTGCACCTTCCTGGGTGGCTTACTCCTGGTTGTTGAGTTGCAACTTTGCCCCAGGCCTAAAAGATTTCACTAAACACGTTGCCATTTTTTTGGCAATATGCTGTTTCTGTTTGTTTTCCGTTTGTTTGCATGCCGTGATTTCGCTATTCCCTAAACTAATATTTCTTCACATGTGATATTTTTATTGTTTATTTTGCCATATTTTGCCCATGGTTCCCTACCACAGGGTGCATTGATGTTCATTCACTGTGGTGTTCTCCATGCTACCACGAAAGTGGAAAGTTCCATTCTTGCTGCATGCCCTTTGATTTTTATGTGATTTGTTTTTTTGCACTTGCAAACACTCGAAAAATTTAAAACATTAATTTTTTGTGTCAGTTCTCAAGATCCCATCAGGTCTTTTTGTTCGAGAGGACATTCATCTACTGTGGATCTATGCACGCAATTCGCATTTTCGTGCTTTTTGTTTTTGTGTTTGCTTTTATAAAGAAACAGTTTTTTTGTTTCCAGCGGCTGTTTCTTCAGACAGCCAGCTTCGCGCATGGAAAATCTCCGATTCGTTCCTGATTCTCTGTGTTACTGCGTGCAAAAAGCGCCCTGATCAGGGTTGCCTGCTTGCAACAGATATACCAAATCTAGTGTAAATCTATTCCAAATATACAGTAACCTACATTTAACTGCAACAAAAAAAATCAAAATTTACTGCTGCTTTTTCCACGCTTTTTTACTACTTCACTTAGAATCTTAGATGATTAACAGTTGCTGCTGAGCCGCAGCTACATAAAAACTGCTAGATCAATTTCCGATTTAGTTAACTTCATCAGCGACAGATTTATTAAACACTGGAAAATTCATCCTTCCAACACCTGCAATTGCATTTTCATTTCTTTTGTGGTCCACCGCATTATTATGCTTCATAATAGCTACTTTGCAGTAACGTTTTGCACAGTTTGCAGAAGGAATGAACAGTACCAGAATATCCTGCTTTGCAAGCCATGCAATCTTTATCAGTCACTCATCTCCACTTAATCTTCCGTTACTTTCATTAGCAACATTCCAACTTTTTAATGTCAATGGCCAGGCCCGCAACCATGGAAAGGCAGCCGGACAATTGCCCCCGAAAATTTTCAAAAACGTTGCCAAAGCTCCAATAACGTTTGGCTGTTAAATACAACAAGTTGCAATCATTTTGCCCCACAACAAGTTACAATAGCTCCCCATCCCTCAAATTTCTGCTGTTTGCGGCACAGCCATTGGCTGATTAGAATCGCATTCCTAGAGCTAAGAACAGTTTTTTTTCAGAACTTCTCAGTTCTCTTCCTGTCTCGTTCTCCGCTTTCCCAAAGTGCATGCTTACTCCCATGCTAATCAAACTCACTAAACGTTATTGTATATAGTTTGAACGGCACTGTGATTTTCTGTTTACCCTTTGCGATATGACAAATAATTTGGTTAAAGTCTCAAAAAAAACATATCGACAGAAATATACCAATACTTACCAAATTTTTCATATATACCAAATCAAAAATTTATTTACTCAGCACTTTATAAATAAACCAAATTTTTCAAATTTGTACATATATGTACCGGATGGCAATAATGCTTTGATCGCGTTTCGTTCAGTTGAGAGTTTTGTCCTGGTACGTCGGACCACATGTTTTCTGTTACTCTGTTCCTGTCAATCTACTGCTCTAGCGAAGCCTCCTTTTAAAAAAGTTTTGTGTTATTGCATCTGCAAATATGTAAAGAGCCTAAAATGATGAGAACCTTACATTAGTATAGCTTCGGATTGGCTACTTAAAATTTCAGATAGCTAAGTCGGGAGACAAGAATAGTGCTCATATATATCGACTAGGCTGACCGCTCCGTTTGTAGCGTTTGGGTGTATCTGTGATTCACCATTCAATCTGAAGCCAGCCTCTTACACGACTTCTTTTCTTGTAACATACAACGGCTTACCGGCACCCAGAACACTGCAATTACCACCATTCTCTGTCACAATGCAGCAACATTGGCGCACATTACAAAAGATGCGAATTATCGACCCTAGATCCCCTCCGCCATCAACTTTCTTACGTAATCCTTGCCCAGATTCTCCATTGCTGGTATGTCGCACAAGGAAGCAACTGGTTAGTCCTTTAATCTACTGACAACTGATCTTTCTCCACGTAGGGAGGTGTGGAAATGGCCGTGGTAAAGCACCACGCACCTTTATTTTTATTCGAAAACTAACATATATGAAAGCACTTCAATAAAACCTACGATAAAATCTGCCTTCGCTTCAATGTCTCTATTGAAAAACTTAAATGCAAAGGATCTTTTGTTGATGCAGTAAAGATTCAGATCAGGCGTATTTCGGTTTTCCTTTTAAATATTTGACCTTATCCTAGAACCCTTTGTTCCGCATGAAACATCACAATGGGTAGAACAAAGGACAAGTTATCATATTGGAACATACTGCGTTTTTCCCTGAGCGGCGGAGCACGATTTGTCGACAGTGGCCAGGACAAAATATTTGCCATTGTTCGAGTGCATTCACAGGCAACCGCTCAGGAAATATTATTTAAAAGCTTATTTTGTGGGGCAAGTTTTACAGAACCAATTGCAGACCAACGCAAGAACAAATCAGTGAAGACGAAAAGAACAAGTGAAATGAGTTGAAAAATTGAAGAGAACGTATGGACATAGTTTCAACTCTATTTAATATCACTGCTACACTCGACATATTTTGGCGGTTGCATTTCCGTATAATTTGCAAACTTTTGCAAATCGCATGAGGGATTCAGGTTTCACAAATGCATACTAAAAGTTTAACAGTCTTCGCATGACGACAAAAAATCACACGTTTGTTTCACTGAGCGCAAACGTACTATTCGGTATATCAATTGCAACTAAAATGTCAAATTTTCAAACCAAAATTATGCGTTTCATTCAGCAAGATGTTCTCAATTCTGCTTCTCTAAAAAATATATTTCACAGAAGGACCTTATTACAGAAAGTAAGGCGTGTTTGTTAAGGCCAGTAAAACACTTCCTTACCTAGCTACTGCCTTTTTTCCAGAGCGCAACAAACTTCTTTGTTTTCTGCAAACAGTGCTGGTTTTCAGCAGTTATATTGCACTTTCGTGAACAATTTGGCTGTGAGCAGCAAAGCTCATTTTCTGCGACTTTTTGATGTTGAAACATCAACGAAAGTTTTTCAAGTTCGGGCAAACAGTGATCTCCTGCTTAACTATCATACTTGTGATATTGCAACTAACGATGGGCACGCGCACAACAGTCATCGCTCAAAAATTCCAAGAGGCACTGCAGCATTGTTTACAACAGAGACAGGTTATTCTGCGCACTGCTCTGTTTGCGCACTGACAGCAATTTTTGGGTTTTGCAAATTGAACGCGTCTGACAAGGTCACTTCAATCAGAATTGGTCGTATAATAAAACATTCAACATGTTTCCAACAAGTGTCTTCCACTTCTTTCAGCAAACTGCGGATAATCAACTTGAATCGCGAAAATTTCACTACAAAATATCTAAGAGGACATTGGGTGGTAGGCTGGCTAACCGTCCTTCATCTCAGAGGACAGTCCTTTATTTTCCTCGTTTGTCCTTGTCTTATTTTACATTGATAAAGGGCAATTGTATGCAGTGGTGTGTTTGAGGGAAGGCGAGTGAGGCATTTGCCTCGCCCTCCTCCCTTTTTGGGGCCCACCTCCAGGTGTTTCACGCGTAAATTTTCCTCAGTTGTGGTGACAAACGTATTATCCACTCATATAATATACTCCGAACCGAACATAAGCAAGTACTCTGCTTTCAAAAGGTCCCCCAACGGCATCTGCAACGTGTACAGGTAAGTCCTCTGCTTTCAAAGGGGCCCCCAACAGCCACTGCAATGCGTACGTGCTCTGATTTTGAAGGGCTCCAACAGCAACTGCAATGTGCAAGTACTCTGCTTTCAAAGTCGCCCGCAGTAGCAACTGTAATGAGTAAGTGCTCTACTTTCAAAGGAGCCCCACCAGTATCTCCAATCTCTAAATAAGGAAAAGCTTCAATACCTTAAAGAAACTGTGCGCTAAAATTTGTTCCAAAAAGTTCTGAAAAGGCCCTATGAAGCAAGAACAAAATTTTTTGCCAAATGATAATTTTTTGCCAAATGATAATTTTTTCACTGTCAGGAATCGGCGCTTCTCGCGATGCAATATAGCAATGTTTTTAAAAAAAGTATAGGTTATGCACATTTTTCGAACGGGTGACAATACAAGATGAGCGCAGCTTTGACTCATCCAGCCTCAAAGCTTTTCAAAACAAGTCTCATGCTGGATACTTTTGTATATACGCCAAGTTCTTGAATCAAGAAAAAGGATAAAATTTGAAACAAATTTATTGTTTTGAATCTGCTTGGTTATTGCCTGTGGTTTCCTTGAGTGCGTTGAGGACATGGTTGTAAACAAATTAAGGCGATAAACCCTTTTTCCGGGCGGAAAATGTGTTATGAACTTTCTAGTTTATTGGTGGTGAATGCAGAGGAATGGAACGCAAAGCTAAAGAAGTGGGAGGGGATATCAACTCACAATCGTCTAACATTTATGTGTTGTTAGCTTGGTCTTCACAACTTGCAATGTTTTTTAAGTTGTTTATCATGAATACCCTTGTGCATTTTCTGTTACGTCAGTCATGCCGTAGTCTCAGGAACGTATCCTTGGGTGGCCCTCATATCCCCTTCGTAATCTTGATCAAAAGGTCTTAACACGGTTGGCTGAGTATGGTGACGCCATCAGGGTTTCCTTTTCAGCCTTGCCTCGGGCCCACCAATCCAAAGTCCACCACCGACTTTATGTCCTTCATTTTGAAAACTTTTCGCAAATTAGGCTCACCCTTTGAGTATTACAGTTGTAAAAGTCGGTGGTCAGCAAATTTTCAACGTTTGAAGTTCTATACAGTTTTGGAAATACATTAATTGCTGGTTGCAATATTCGGTGCTTGTGGTTCCCAAATTTTGCTGATATTCTTATATGCAAATGCAAACACGTTCTAGTATTTCTTGTGGACTGAACCACACGATGTGTATGTTGAGCCAAGGATTTGCAGAGTATAAAACCAACTTTGATTGTGGAGACATTTCGAATACTAGCCCCAAACCAACGAAAGGCTTGTTTGCCAATGACTTCTAATAAAGCTTATGACTTCCATATTGGTAACTGCTTCTTCCTGCTTAAGGTAATAGACGCAGCAACGTATGAACATACCGCCCAAGACAATCGTCAAAACATAGCTTACAGGGAATTACACGCCCGCTGTAGTTTGAGTGTTTCTACGCCTCTATTCTTCTTTTCTCTTTGTTCCATCTGTTTTTTCGTCGTTTCAAAAGTGGCTTGACTAAGTTCACTTTGACAGTTTGTCTGACTTTGCTGTCCAAGTTGTTTGCTTTTTCTCGCATGAAAGTTCACGTGGTAAAGGTTGGTGATTTCGCCAGTACTGTTTCCCTATCTCTCTTAGAACTGACGCCTCATCCTTTCGTTACGTTCAAACCCTGCCTGACAAATTGAAATTTTGCGGCTCACAGTCAAGCTTATGTCTCATTAGCATCGAACGGGTCTACAATCAATTTTGGGATGTTGCAAAGCCGCAACAACTTGCACAAACTTAAACAAATAAAAAGCTGAGTGCTTTGTAAACTAATTGCATTGAAGTGTTCATGTGCTGGGGGGTTGTTCACAAACGGACGCTAAACGTTTCATGCAAATTCATGTATAGAAGCAATGCCTAAGTAACTGCTTAAAATTCTCAATGCTGCTCAATATTCGACCGGCATTTTGCGCCAAGCAATCTACTTCAAATCGCACTGCAATCAATGGTTTGACCCGAGGAAGGCCATTACTGCTCACGCGTCACCAGGCCCGTAACCTGCTTGGGACATCAGGGGGGAGAAGAGTTTTCTAAATGGGGGGTGGGGGTTTTACATCGATAGCATGTACGAAAACAACGGTTTTGCATACAATCTGAGTTTGCATATAATACAAACGTCAGCTCCATCACCCTTTGTTGCGGGCCTGCGCGTCATTAGCAAAAATTTTAATCTCATTTAGACAAATTATTATGTGCAAACCAAGAAACATGTTTTCAAAGGCTTAGCTAGGTTGTTACACCACAAGGACTCTTCACATTCGCCTCCTTACCACTTCGGTTTCGCCTTTACGACTTCAAATAATCCTCTTCACATTCGCCTTTGTGCACCTACATTTCCTCATTACGTCTTCAGTCAAACAGACAAATAAATTGTCTTACAAAGTTTAAAACACAGTTTAATATCACATTGGGCACCTTTGAAGAACACGCAGTAAAGCGAAAAGCAACCAGCCAATCGTATCAGTACACGTCACAGTGGCATGTGATTGGATTAGCCATGCGATCGATGATGAGAGGAGGCAACAGTTACAGTGGACTGTCACAGCAACAGCTTGATTAGGAAAGATCTCACGTACAAAAATGCTTTAAAGTTGAATTCAAGAACAGGAACGTCCGAGAGGTAAGCGAGCAACACCGTTGCGCTAAACGCTGATAATAATAACGACAGTAATAATTGAAAAGAAAACATTTGGCAAAAACGCCACCATTGTCTGCTGAGGTCGACGCAAGGAAACAAAAAAGAACCACGTGACATGGTTTAAGCATATTCCTACCGATAACGCTTGGACAGATTATTGTGAAAACAGGCCGAACAATGAAACCAAAGATCAACATCAAGAAGGTTAGGTCTGAATTGAACAACGGAGATGGATGATTCAATGCAGATCCGGAGGAAGCTGTTTCGGTCAGTGTTGTAAGTCGCGCGTTCAGGCTTAAGTTTGTCAAAAATTTTGAGCCGAATTCGGGCCTGAATACAAAATTTTTCAACACGACTGACACTTCTGTCGTCATTTACTGTTGAAGCAATCGAATTGATTTAATCTTCAATACAAAATGGTTACTTGCGAATTATTTTGCCATATTTACTCTGCTTCAACGCCAATACCCCGCAGTCAATCGAATCTTGACTCACTCGATAAATTTGGCTTTTGGGCCTGAATTGGGCTTCAGAAATATATGTAGGGCTCGGGCCGGGTTTGGGCTTCAAAATGAGGCCCGTTTACAACTCTTGTTTCGATTGACGACCGAAATTAATCTTTCGCTTTCGTTCAGTTTAATGTTTCCTGACATTCTGTTCAGTCCTTGATTTCAAATTTCATCACAAACACGAACAGCCGAAATTTAAAAAAACAGTATTACGAACTTATTTCGTGGATAGTTTTTAGCAATTTTCCCAAAGGTCCCGTCCAGAATACTGCCATAAAAAATAGGTTACATCCACGTACAGGATAATCTACGTTGTACGTTCAAGTCTTCTGAGTCTTAATCGAACCCGTCTCTTCGGCCAGGCTGCGCTAACAGCAAATAAACAGGTCACGTTAGCGCGGGTGAGCAACAATCGCACAGAACACGATTAAAATCTTCAGACGAAATTCGGCGCAAAACTCGTTTTCTTTGTTACGAAACAAGTCAGGAAGGACTGGTGACTGTTCACGTCGCAATTCCGAAGCGCGAACGAAAACCAACTATTCCTGAACGGGTGGTCGTCGCGGCGAAAATGTGATTGTTACAAAGTGCAATTGCAATGTGACGTCGTAACCACTCGCAAAAAAACAACAGCCGATGACGATTGATCGCAGCTTGTGTACTTTGAAAAGTTGGTCGCTTCAACTCAGTGGTTCCCAAACTGTGGTACGCGAAGACCTTCAAGGTGATACGCCAGTAAACCTACCTTCTGTTGTTCTTCACAAATAAAAACTGCATTCACAAGTTTTGCTTTTAATTTTCACGTTCTGTTAACAGATTCTGGCATACAGGTGTACTTTTTCTATTGTTTTTCAACAATGGTCATTATGTTGTACATTTTCTATTGTTTTTCAACAATGGTCATTATGTTTCTCGCCGCCATTTTGCGCATGTCGCTTCTTTTGTGTCAAGTCTAGTTTTCCAAACTTTTGATCGAATAATATTTGGTTGAATGAGTTTCCCTGGAACAACGCGGTGACAGTAAGGGACCCCAAATGGTATGCGGTCAGAAAAAGTTTGGGGACCACTGCTTTCACTGCTGACAAAGTTTTCTGAAGAACAGATGTAATCGGATTCATCAGAAACCTTTCAACAACAAGTGTGAGACGCAAACTCCACCTCTTTCCCGCAATCACACAGAAACCCACTTGAAAAATCATAACGTCCCGCGCCTCAGAGATGAGTCGCTTCTTGAAAGAACGACGAACAACTTCAGGAATGTGGGAAAAAGAGCGCGAAAGCACGGGACGATGACGCAAAATACCGATTCAACAGCATCAGACGTTTTCAACCCTACTACAAGTGCGACTTTGTGTTTATTGTTTTTGGCCGACTACCTAATCAACTGTTGCAAATCGTCTGTTATTTGTAAAGTAAAACTTCACAACAATTATGCATCCTATCCACGATCGCGTAAAGGAGAAACGAAATCAAGTGTAGGAATGATGAAACAATGTGTAAGAACGATGAAATCAGGTGAAGAAGTCACCACAAGGTAAAAACGTCGCAGTCAATTACTTGTTGCTAAAAAGACAAACCTCAGACACATTCAAGAACACTGAGCAACACACGGTTATTTAGAACTTTGAAAGATACGAAACACTTGCAGTAACAGACAACAGAATTTTTCTAAATTACTACATGACGCGAAGCTAAAAATATAAAAACGTAGGAAATACGAACATTGGAGATCTAATCCTCCTACAGAAGAATCGAAAATGTACGTTCATCACAAGTGCAGGCGAAAAAATATAACAGTACGATTTTCTGAAAGAACGCAAGAGTACGTTTGAACGCGCAACGTCACAAACGCGCATAGAACAGCAAAGACGTGGCAGAGAGCATTGTCTGCATGCTCGGTCTCTGCCAGAGCGAAAAACAACAAGGACTACAAAAAAATGAGGACGCGGCCGCCAACTCGGCGAAAAGACACAGACTTTCTACACGACGCTGCTGCTTTCACAGTCCCAGTCATCCCCCAAACGCCATGTAACTAGCGAAAGGCCGAATCCGTCCCAGTAACGACGCAGGGGGTTCACCAGCCATTTTCGTTTCTCGACCACATCGGCGTGTTTGATTTTTTCTCCCCCATGAGACGGGCCAGTTCGTCCTTGACCTCCTGCACGACCTGGTCGGTGGAGTCAGGAACGCTGTTCGGATTGGTGTAATCATGGGCCGGAAGTGATGTCACCGGCAGGTGGAAGTCACCGTCACTTCCGGTAAGTGACGGCGAGATCAACATTGGTTCAGAAGGAGGGGCCGTTTTAGGTCTGAGGCCCGGTGTGGAGGCCGACACAGCAGGGGGACTGGTGAGCTCTCGCCGTAGTTTCTGAACTTGGTCAAAGGCGCGGTACGGCGTCCAAACTGTTCCATTCCCAGCTGATGAAAAGGAAAATAGATTATTTTAGAATTAAACGAACAATCACGAAGAAAATTGAAGGCGAAAATCAAGGCGAAAGCGTTTACGACAGCAATGAATTGCAGAAACAAATCTTCACTTCATTCTTCTAAATTTTTGTAATAAAAATGGAAACCTCAATCTATTTTCTCACGTCTTGGCCAGTGGCGTCGCGAAATGGGCAGGGGAGATAACTTATTCCCTGTCAGAGCTCTTTGAGGAATGTCAAAAGTAATTGATCAAATCATTACTTTTTTTCAATGGAAGATTGTTGGCAAACGTTCCGAGAAGGTAGGAAAGCCCAAAAACGGCTTAAGCTTTTTCCGGCACCTTTTTGTGTCCACCACCCACTCTAGCGCAACCGCGTTTGGCGGTGAGTCAACAGCCCGAGAAGGATAAACCGAAATGTGTATTAAACTTAAAGGAAATCAGAAAGATAAGGCAGAAACAAATATTTTTTTGCGGAAAACGAAAATTGATTAGGTGGTCATCGCCAAAAAAATCATTATTTTTATGGTTACACAAAACTGCTTTGATGGTTGTAAAAACTTATTTTGATGGTTGTAAAACATTACTTTGATGGTTGTACAAAATTATTTTGATGGTTGTGCAAAAATAATGTTTTGGTAACACAAAATCATTTTTAGGTTTAGTTGGTTGCAAAAAATTGTTTTGATGGTTACACAAAGTTATTTTTAAGGTTGCACAAAATTGTTTTGATGTATACATAAAATCATTTTGATATTTGCACAACAATGTTTTGATGGTTATATAAGATTGTTTCGACGATACATCTCAGTTTTAACTTAAGCGAGTGATCTAAACTTCGTTTCTATGAACCAAGTTTACAACTTTGAGTTGCAATTGGAAATGTGGATGGGTTTGATGCTGACGTAATACTTTTTCACAACAAAAATGCTGTCCTTGGCTTTAAACTGCAGCCAGTACTTCAAGTAGACGATAAAATCTTGATTTGAATGCTGCAGGGGGGGGGGGCAAAATAGGTATTGACCCCAGACGCTCTCAAGATGCCGCTGGTCTTGACGGAGACGCGTTGTGAGAAAATCACAAGAGTGAGGTTTCCAACAGTTTTCTAAAATTATTTTTCCTATCTAAGCTAAAGTTATTTTGCATGCAAAAGGAAATAGTCTTTGCAAGAAAAACGACGGTTTGATTTGAAGCCGTACCACCGCCAGTCGAAAATTAACGAATTCTACAAACACAAATCACAGCACATCACTACCAAGCCACCACAAGCATTGCCGTGCAAACAAAATTGAAACTAAAAGTTTAAAAAATGTCAAAGTCGAGAAGAACAACTTATGTTGTTCTGACGAAATCGAATGGATGAGGAGAGAAAATGCGCGAAGGTTCTAAGAATATTCGCAGATTTGTGCAAACAAATCAAAAATCTTGTTTCTTTGGCAGAAAAAGGTATCGTTAATTTGCACCGAAAAGCAGTTTTTAGTTTGGCAAATTCATCCAAACTCAAAACGCCAGCACCGCAAACAGCTAAGTTACCATGACAGTCGCTAAGATTCATGACGATGATCATCTGGGAAAAAAGCGTTGCCAAGTAACACACGAGATCTAAGGATTCAATGGCGATTGTCTACAGAAGATGGACTCAAGACCTCACAGAAAATCGGTTGAAATATTTCACAGCAAAAAGCACTTGATGTGTTTGAAATTGGTGGCGATGGAAGCAGACCCTGAGAGCAGTGTTCACCGTCAAGCTCACCCCAGGGAAGCTGTCATCGCCGCCAGCAGAAACGCAAATATCACGTGCAGGGCAGAGCACGGAAAGCTCGAAAATTCGAACAACAACAACGCAAAAACCAGTGACGCGTAAAAAAAAGTTATGTGTGAAAACTAGTGATGCGTAAAACTAATAATGTGCAATAGTCGCGGTTTGCTCAAAGCTTCTCAACAGAGAACGACGTTTTTCGAACCAATTTCATTCAAACAATAGGTTCTTGCGCTTCTGTGCCTGAAACTTCGATTTTTTGACGACGAAACGAATCGTGGAACGAAGGTACGTTTAACGTCACAATCACATGTCAGATCCATCCTGAGCTGCAAACAACTCGAGCCAGGAAATCATGTTTGAACTAGCCGGGGTTATTTCTCAGTGACATCGCAAAAACCCAGCGGCTCCTCTCTCACGCGTTCATTCACACACTGGCCGCGAGTGATAAGAGCAGCTCGGAGTGTTTGCGAACAATGGCCTTTGTGTGCGAAGGCCTCGAGGAAGCTTCAAACGGCCACTGCGTTAAGGGCGGAGTTTAGTATCTTGGTTACGAAAAACAGCGCCAATGCGTCCCCTGTCAGGTAAGTCTCATTCGTGAATTGTGCCATTCGCGCGAGACAGGAGTTTTGCGGCTGTGGAAAGTTGACAGACAATGGAAGCCGGGGTGTTTTGACAGTCTGTCCGTTTGACCGCAGAAAAGATCGCTCAGCTACAGTTGACTTGAACATTGCAACCCTGGTGGGTCTCGTAACGACCAGCTTCTTGGCGAGCAAGGCCGCGTCGTGACGCGACGTGACAATGGATGACGTTTCGCTACGGCGAGCTGGCGAAATGAAGTATTTGCCGGCGTCTATCAATGGGCATTGGTGCGTTACGAGCGCGGCTATCCGTTGCCGCGAGCAACAAAGCGTTGTTATTGTGATGTGAAAAACGAAACGCTGTGGGCAATCTTTTTCTTAGCGCATGATTTGCTTCAAGTTCCTGGTGAAACCTTAGGCAGCTTGCCCAACCTCTACTACCAATAGCGAAAATAATCAATTCACCAAAAACTGCCCCAAACGTTCACTGACACATGGAGCGAGCAGTTGATATCAGTGTTCCCGCTAAAAAAAATTGCAAACTGAGCAATCTTTTGATCAAGTGAGCACGCAATCGAACAACCGTGTAGACACGTAAAAGAATTTGTGGCGATAAAAGGACCATGCAGTATATGCACGGTATAAAATTCGAAATGATGCAAGTGCGCGAGAGTGAGATGTCACTGCGCAAATGATCCGGTGGTGGAACTGCGTATTTACGGCGAATCTTAGAGGGGTCATTCGTTGCTAAAGGAAACAGCACAATAAAATGTGAGGACGGGGGAAGATTTGAGTAAAGCAAGCCGGCGCACTGATTGGAGCAATGAACAAAATACCGACATGGCGTACTTCACCCGCTCAGAAACCCTTTCAAACATGCAAAAAACTTTTAATCTTACGCAAAAAATGAACAAGTGAGCCTTGAAGAGAACAAAAGCAGGCGACTGATTGGTCGTATTGGTCACGGTCTGTTGCATGTCTCCGAAAAAAGCAATACAATCACATATTCCAAACCGAGCTGGTGAACTTTGGAATCGTGACACAGCTTTCCAAATCACCACCGCATGCTCAGAGGTTCGAAATTGGTCATGCGGAAAGCAGGCAGTGGGCGTCGTTCACTAAAGGGCCTCATGCACGCATACATGCAAACATTTCTTTCCCATGCTGGGGGACAAGCACCCACTTGGACTCGCGACCCTTTTCACGGGTGTAATGTACGCCGGCAAGCCGCTAGGTGTCGCTGATGCGGGAGCGTAGAAGGAAAAAGGGCCTGAACCTGGTGAAGTAAATGGCTGCGAAATACGAATTGCAATCATCTACGAATTATCTTTGTCTTTTTACCAATTAACAAACTTTAAGCAACCTTTAAGAGCAGGGCCTGTGAAAGATGCTGAAACCCTAAAGGCATGCGCGGCAAAAGAAATAACGCTTGAATCAAATCGCACGGACAGCTGAGCGCATTATCCACAAGCGCATGATGCTGACCACTGCAATGGGCACCTCTCGGCACAAATTAAACTCAAGTAAGAAGACATTTATAAACTTTCACTACTTCATTTGTATATCACTGGAATTCTCTGGTCTTTCAACAAAAGTAGTTTCAGTTGTGTACCGGACTGCAGAATCAATAAGCCTGAAACATGTTGCTGGACCGACACAAGTCGAAAACCGATTACACATATTTAGGGGCATTCGGGGGTGACCCACCTGATTGCGGGGTTTTGACCAGGGTTGGGATCACCCGGGTGAAAACTGGGTCAGCTTCGTTCGTGTCTCGATGAGTCGACGGACCAGAGGTCCTTCCTTGGGGCTGAGGCATCGAGAGGCCAGATGGATCGCTCAGAGGAAGCTGCGAGTAGTTAGGCAGGTGTGATTGAATCAAATCAAGCATTTTCTGTTTGCTTACGGCGCAGTCTTGACACTGGATGTTTGGGTACTTTTAAAAAATTTTCAACAAACTATTCCAATCATACATTGCACCAAAAATATGGTATCGCACAAATATCGGCTTCAGTTTAAGAAAGAAACTCGAAAAAAAGTTCAAAAAAGCATTAAATGAGACGAAAGAAAACATGGAGCTGGAAAATTAGTTTCTTCATTTTGACTGAGTTGAATTCATAATTGCGTATTCATCACATTGCAAGAAAAGCATAGGTTCACTAAACTCAGCAGGTGAAGCCCGCAGGTGGCCAAGAAATGAAAACCGCGTGATAGGTATCCTTGCAAATACTTTATGCAAACGCTGCAGCGCCAAATTTCCCACTGCCAACGCACACTCACCGATATAGGTGGCGACGTCGGGGAAATCCCGGAATCGGTCGCCGAATGGGAGGGAACGACTCCGTTTCTAGGGGAGACGAGGCTAAAAGCGTCGTCAAGCAGCGAGTGGATCTTGTGACGAAGATCTTCGCGAGGAGTTTCTGTGAACCGCAACAACGCCATCTAGCGTTTAGGTCGCAGTGAAACATAGCGCCGCAAAATGGCGCTGCATTGGACGAAAGCAACTCAACAAACGAAGGCTCGAATAAACAAAAACAAAATCCCGCGATTTCGGCGCAGAGCAAAAATGCCACTTGAACAAGTAAATGTAGACAGAAAAACGTTAAGCATAAGCAGTTACACGCACTTACTTTTGGTATTTGTAATGTGGTAAGTTATTCAGTTTTTGTTTCTAATACCTGCAGCAGCGTTCCTTAAATAGATTTAATTTTTCTCGTCTGTTACAGAAAAATCGAGCAACACTGCACAAAAAATTCCACGGAATGCAAACGAAATGGAAAAGCTGACCCCACTCACCCGTTGGGGTCTTGTCAGGGCGGGGCGAGAATTGATGGTAATTGCCTGGGGGGGCAAGAATGACGTCGATTTCAGGGTCAGGGGTAGGTTTTATTATGTTCCGGTGTCCATGGCGTTTGTGAAATCGTTTTCTGAAAATGAATGTTCGACATGTTACGATAAAAGTTGAGCCTGCCGGTGGGTTGTTAAAAGTTACAGCCGACTCGCTATTCGGGCGTTCATAAACAGATCAGGTAACACGTCATAACTAAATCAGGTAACACGTCATAATTAAATCAGGTAACACGTCATGATTAAATCAGGTAACACGTCATAAATAAATCAAGTGACACGTCACATATAAAATGTTGAATACGTCATCAATAGACCACGTGAAGGAAAGACAACTGTTTACTCAAAGTTGACGTAGAAAAAAAGCGTTTAACGATTTGCAGGACTACTTTACTTCTTGGGGAAGTCGAAGACAGCGGGTTGGCGAGGCGACAGAACCTCGTCGACGCTTGATTGGGCGTTTTCGTATTCGCGTTGAACGTCTTCGTCTGCAAAATCAGAGCCTCTCTCACGATACGATGTAATAATCGCTACAAATTCGTTGAATCAAGTGTTTTCAAACTTCATTTTTCGATACTGTACGAAGGGGTTGTTGATTTCAAGCAATTATCAAAAACAATTTTTTGTAAAGCGAAACTATTCCGATCGTGTGTCTCAGGAGGAGCACCTCATTTTTTCAGCATTATAGCTTTTCGTGTTTCTTTCCTTTCACACTTTTGCAAAACTGCTTTTTCAGCACAAATCAAACATTTAAAAAACACTGAAAATATTTCAACTTTGAAAAGCTACAACAACAGAAATGTTTCCAGTCATCCAAACCTTCAAAGAGATTCGATCGATGTGATCGCCGGCGCGCAGTACCAGGCAGAGAGTCTCTCTGTGGAAACACAACACTTGCTTGGCTCCAGCAGTGATTCAGTGCAGAAGTTCATTTTCATTGGATTCGACGCATTTTTCATTTTAGATCAACTTTTTCTTATTTCGTTAAAAAGCAATGAGGAAACACGTCCTCGTGAAACAAAAAAGCACAAGGGGACCGAAAGTGCGAGGGGGTAATTAATGTTATGTCCGATTCGGAAATCACCGACTTCTACTCCATAGAACGTCACAGCGGAAAATCCTAAAAAGATCTGCGTCATTCTCGTGACGACAACGACCCGTTTATAAACAAAAGGAGTCAACCGCTTACTCTTAGACATATTTTCTTGCCTGTAACAAAAAAAGATGACCATAGACCCTATACCACCAAGCAAAGAAACATACTGCACATTTCAATAATTTCCTGTAAAAGTCGATCTAAATAAAAACATAAAACTTTGTTCAAAATCTTGTTATGCGCTCACCATCATTAATTCCACATCTTTCCATATCGAAACCAAACATCTGCAACTGTCTAAAACGGGCCCTACTGACGCCATCGACCTACAACGCTTGAACAAATAGTAGCGCAAAACATTTTACCTCGTCCATACTTTTACGGAGCCTTTCTGACATGAGAGGAGGCTGTACAGGGGGCAGTGGTATGGGGTGAAGAGTTGTTCTGAATCTTGTCAGGCCGCTGCCCTCATCACTGGACGCCATGAAAGCGCTGGGTTCAATCATTGACGCCATATCCGGACGAAGCACCTGTGACGCCCCTTCTGAAAAGCAGGAAATGACGGAAGAATATTAGGAATGACTGCACACTACACTCTAAAAAGACTTGAGTAAAAATGGACTACTGTATTATTGGTACCATATCACCAAAATATGCTTTGTCTTTCTCTGTATAAGTAAGGCCTGAAATTAGCCAAGCAGGATAAATGCAACCTCAGCGGATGTAAGATGTTAGAGACACTGGAAACGTTTGCACTGTCCATGATTGCTTCTTATCAGGTCCTAACACCCAGCTTCATTTAAAATCTGATGAAATGAGGCGTTAGTGTTGGATGGACAAATTATCGTACAAAGCATGGCCACACGTAATAATACTAGTCTGGTTCTGCCAACGTCAACTGATAGGCACTGCACACAATTGTATTGAGTAACGTCTTCACTCCCACACGCAAAACGCTAGACTTTCAACATGCATCGCAGTAAAGAGAAATGAAAAAAACACATATACATGAAAGAAAATGAGGATGTATACATTACGGTAGTATAGAGTATACGCTTGATGGCGCTAATGCATTTTGTTGAAATACACGCATGAATCACGCGATCATGATTATGATAATGAAGAACTGCAATGACTTCCAAGTACATCGATGTATAGTATGCATGAGGGAGTTGGAGGCTGCGAAGGACCAAGGGTCATCTAGGCCGCAGACCTCCCATGAACGAAGCTGCTTTCAGTGTAAAGAGACGACATGTAGTTTAATGCATTAGATTCGCAACAGCCACAAAAAAAAGCAGACTAAAAAACAAACAAAAATGATGTGCAGCAAGAAGCAGGATGATTGCATCAGGACAAGTAGGCTTTTTCGATCAAAGAATTGGCGGATTCCACCAGGAGTCTGGCTCCTTTGGTAATCACGAGGTAGAGGACAAGTTGGCGGCGCGACACCGTGTGTTCGAGTGGATTCGGGGGAATTGGCCATTTCGGCCACGTCCAAAAAGCGGACATCAGATCGGTCGATGCACAACCGAACCGTGCCTCCGTAAACTTATTCGAGAACGCCTTTCAAATCAAAACATTAAAATACAAGACAAGGGAATTATCTATGAGCACGGCGCGTGGCGTTCCACTGTGACGTCACTATGGCGCTGCGCGTGGCAGTCCAAGATTTTCCCGCAGTTCGGAGTTTGAGTTGATTGGCGGATGTAGCAATTTGAAATTCACGCTGATCAACTCAGCACGACGTCGAGCGTTCGACTATGACGTCACTGTCGAACAGCTCACATGGTTCGCTGCTAAACACAGTAGCAGCACAGCAACAACACACTCACAATACAGAATACCTGGAATCGCGACGGGAGCCGACCTCACCAGGGGTTCACGAACCCTTTTCGGCGGGGCTTTCCCTTGCTTGAAGGCAGGGGTCTCTTGCTTGGCAACAGCTTTGTTCGCATTTGACTCGTTGACAACGGCGACAGGGGGTGGGCGAGGTTCGGGGGTGCGAACACGTGGGATCGCCGGTGGTGGGGTGGTTCCCCTGCGAAGTAAAAAAAAGATCAAACATCAAACGGAAAGCAAATATTTTACAAAAAAAATCGAAGACAATTATTCAAAACTTTCTTCCGCGCTGTTCAAAGAAGGCTTTTGTACGACTGCGTCTGAAGCCAGTGGGTTTCAACCTTTTTGGCCTATGGACCACCTTTTGAAAATATATATATATCCGGTGGGCCACCTTCCTATGGTGACACCTCTCGAACAGCTATTGTACAATAAAGATTACAATTTTCAGAAACTTTTTATCAATGATTTATGGAACTCTCTGTGGACCACCAAAAATTCTAGGTGTACCACCGGCGGTACACCTGGACCACGTTGAAAATCACTGTCCTAGAAGGATAACGATCCACGTGAAACTGATGTCTTTGCCTGATTTTATCAACGTTTTGCGTCTGATACGCACTGAGTTACCTGCCACTTTCTTTATTAAAACACCTTGGTTTTACACAAAATCTAAGATAAGAACTATCTACTAGGCGAAATATAAACTTTGCAATGATCTTAGCGTCTGATTCTTAGCTTTGGAAGAGTTCCTTTCGATTAGCAGAAATCTGAGGTAGTCTAAAAATTCCCGTTAGGAAGGTTTATTATTGTGATCCTTGATCGGACTGAGCCCAGAAAGCTGTTTACAACTCGCTCTTACCTTCACTCAACCTGAGCTAGCTGCTAGAAAGCCAATACGAGTAAAAAACGATAGAAACAGGACTGCCAACCCCAACCAGGAAAAGAGAAAACGTTTTTTCTTTGGAATCCTGAACCGATGAACCTCTGACTGAGCGATATGAAGCAATCCAAGGCTTCTGAACACAACTGCAAGAAAGACTGCGTGAAATAATGGCGATGCATCACTGAGAAGCGGGAAAAGCAGCAGAAACTCGGTTGAAATCGACTCGTAACTCCCCTCCCACTCACACGAGTTTTACCAGCCCGAACGAGTTCGACAGCATGCAGGAGGTTTCGCGTTTCGTTAGAGGTTGTATGACCTCAACTAATTTCAAAAGAAAACTACTTTCGCTTTCTTACGAAAGAATCCTGCTTGTAGACTTGCCAAATGTACGTTCTTGTTTTTTGGCACAGCCCCAGCTATAAGAATATATTCTTACTTCCGATTATATACATTCTACAGGGGGTTGATTTAACGCAACAATCAACTGTTTCATGAACGCAAACCTGAATTTCAATTCACAACAGTTGCCTGCGAAATTGATTCAGCAGCGATTACTGCGTCCGGGTTTTTTTGTCGTGGATAGGACTCGTGCAGTGGACGACAAAACGTAACTTGAAAGATAAACTTACGCGGCAGGTGGAGAACTCGGATGCCGGATAACGGTCGCACCTTGACCAGAGTATGATGACTGCGACTGTAGCAGAGACATAAGAATTTTGATGTCGCTAGGAATGACATGATAACGAGGATATATACATTTAAAAATATATATATGCAGTCAAAGAAACAAAAATATCGAAAAGCGACAAGTAATTCGAGGAAAAACCGTAGAAAATAACAGGATATAACGTTGAAAAATCGTAGAAAATAACAGGATATAACGAAAATAACGCTGTTTACTTTTGACAGTTGTCATGGAAACTTCCAGTCTATAGTTAATTCGTTGAGCAACGCGAAGCCGTCAGTACTTGTTCATTTAATTAAATCAAATGGGCAAGTACGGATGATTTTTTCAAAAAAACACGAAGAATTACACGGTCAGAGTCAGCAAACCTAGTCTAGGGAACTAACAACAAAACTGCAAAAAAAGAATGCGTCGCATAACGGAGACCACGTGACTGCCAGGAACTCACCCGTCTCACTCTGCGGAGCCACAACACCATAATTATAATAATAACGACCAGGATCACGATGATGCCGATTAAGAGCCCGATTATGACCCAGATCAGGGCGGTGGGACAAACGCAGGGGACCACAGGGCACGCTGTGGTGGTGTCGTCGGTGGTCGAGGAATCGGTGGCCGAGGAATCGGTGGCTAAAGTGATTGTGCTGCTGGTCGTCATGGTGACAGCAGGACACTGATTGGCGTCACTGAGAGACTGGCCAAATGCAGTGGAACGGTTGAAAGCCAGCGTCACATTTTCAGCAGTAGCGGGGTCGTGTTGTCGAGCAACAAGATATTCATCGCCTGTGGTAAAAAAATACGGAGTAGGACTAATCCGTTGCACGTCAGAACGGAGTAGCAGGGGGATTTTCCCCCTGGATTTTGAAGCTTTGTATTTTCCTGTTGACGTTTTTTTCTCTTAGTTGCGCGTCGGTAAAATGGAATTTCTACTGTTGCACCCCCCCGGGAAAAATCCGTCCGACGCTCATGGACTGATCTCAAGCAGCAACCGGTGGCCTCGTCAGTGACCAAGCATGTCTGAAACTTCGCTGGGCGATAGGCTCTTAAAAACCAAAAGGAATCAGCGTAGGCTCTTCTTCTTATCGGACATGATACCAGCCAACCAAGCTGGCCAGTTGTCTTTCGAATGCCAGCAGCGTACCGTGATACAAGGGAATTGGGTAACGACGTTTTAACCACAACTTCGGTTTCTCAAAATGTCTTTGTGGTCGGCATGGTCAAACCTCAAAAAAGCCTGCTGGTAACCTTGTTTTGATGGATATGAACGTACGTAGCCGCTTTTGGAGATGTTTCTATGTCGGGAGATGACGATTTCTATCGAAAGTTTATTCTGCGCTCATCTCCTGAACAAAACCCCACGGGAACCACAAAACAGGTGTTTAATTTGACCTTCAACCTGGTGAAAAGTCTCAACAGATATTGAGACAAGCCTTTGCTCCTAAATCCTGATATCCTCTCCATGACGTGCGCCTGCGAATAATTGCTTCTCTGAAACAACTACACGTTCAAGCAATTTTGCATAAACGGCAAAAGGTAGGTGAGAATTTGAACAGTGCCCACCAAAACTTGAATCAGATCTTAGCCTAAAACTCAAACATCCAAACAGCAAAAAAATTTTACAAATCAGTTTACAAAGCTCGCATCCAACGACACACGTGGAATTTGAAAAAAGAGCAAACGCTGGTTGCCGGACACGACAACCGACGCCTGAAAGTTAACAAACCAAGTACAATTCACCGCTGGTGGCGGACTTGGCAAACAGAGGGGGAAACGCGGAACTGACTGACTGGTGAGCGTTTTATTCAATAAGAACAACTGGTTTGCAACTTACGTAGCACTTTCCGGCAGACCTTTGTCGCATCGAACAGCGCCGACGCACTCGGGCCCAGGCCCACAGTGACCGTGAGCACTCCCCTTGGAATCACATGACAGACCTGCAAACCGTATTAACGGGAAATGCTCCACTTCAATCACAAATTACCACAAAGGTCGAAAACAGCTAAATCTGCCCACGAAATGTTTTACTGGGAAATCGATTTCGCGTTAAATTGCGCGTTTTCAGTCCTTATTCAAACAAAATCTTGTTCAGTGAGTTATTAGTTTTGCTTCCCTATTCAGATGAAAACCGGGATGGAAGCCCGGGTTTTATTTTGCGCTGAAACATTTTGGTCATTTGCCCATAATAGCATCAAAACTCGCCGTAACATTATTCACTGGCCTACCTTTTTCAGACATAATGACCGAATTGACTTAATTTTTTTCGGTCATTCACAAAAAAATTCGGCCTGTGACCAAAAAATGCCTGGAAAAAATTTACAAAAAAATTGGAAAAAAATTTAAAAAAATATTGGAAAAAAATTTACAAAAAAATTGGAAAAAAATTTACAAAAAAATTCGGTCTATGACCAAAAAATGCCTGGAAAGTCAAACCCGGGCTGGAACGCACAGACACATACAGTCGGGACATGGCATTTTGCGCAGTACGACGAGAACCCGGTCTTTATTTGCAAGGCTTGCCATCGACTGAAGTGCACGTTTTGTCCACGTCATCTAACAGTGACGTATTATCGTTTCGGAGCGGTTTAGTTGATGCTTGTTGTATTGTTTATAGAACTGCTGCAAAGGTCTGGCCATTCAAACTGTGCAATTTCATTTGTCTGCTGTCTATCAAAACTAAACCTTTTTTAGCCAAGAACCAGACACTTCGATCTTATCACAGTATATGTTTCGCCGACTGAGTAGGCATCACCTGGTCTTATTCAAAACAAATTTTTAATCAACTATTCCTAACAAGTCTTCAATCTCATGTCGGACTTTTCGAATGTTTTCCATTCATTTCTTTTCTTCATTCATTTTTTGATTCTGGCATTCATTGTAGAAATGACGAGATTACTGAAGTAAAAAAGCAATACGAAAAAAGAAATTCCCAGGGAGCACAGTGCGGTAAAAATCAAAATATGACATCAAATCGGATGTCGCAGAAATCATAGGCAGTAAGACATATTGCAAAGCGTAAGTCAAAGTAACATTGCTCATCTTATCCTTGCAAAAACTGTTTCGAAGTGTGATTTCTATGAGAGTTTACAGTATCGCGATCGGCAAGCTCGAGAGGCAAGTGCGCAAAGCTTCAACATGTGGCAGCAAGCAACAAAAGAGATCACATATATGCCACGATCAATCTTCTCGTATGCTAGTCGGTACATTCAATTGTTCACATGTTAATATTGGAAAAGCTTGCACGTCACGAACACTCTATTATTGCTTGTTCGCGCCACATATATATGGGTGCTGTTCTTCGTGCACATTCCGTTCGTGGTGAACCGCGCATTCAGCGCAACGCCAGCGGAGTGGTTGCAACAACAGCAAGCTCTTACGCGCCATCTCCCGGATTGCATGTCATGTTATAGAAGAAAATGGGAGCGGTTAAAATACAAGAGGTTTTCAAAAAAAACTTGCATTTAGCCTACCCAACTAACCTGTGTATCGCGATCGACGAAGCCATCTCTTACGCTATTAACAAAAGCTTCGCCAGCAAGCACAGCATTTGTGTCGCTGAACGGCTCGCGTAGAAAATCTGAGCAAAAATAGCTGTAGAAAATCTGTGAACTGTAAAACCAGAAAGATCATAAAGAACATACGTAAAAACTATGCTGTTCCAGAGGGTTATGTAGTATACTTGGCGTCTTGGCAAAAGCCGTAGCATCTTGTATGCCAGCATCGCCGTACAATAGATCCTCTAGTGTTGTGAGTTTGTCAATTGAGAGGATCGAACCAACAACCTTAAGACTTGGCAGCTCGTAACACAGGGAGTGGAAGACAGGAAGTTTTCGAACATTTGAGGATAAAGTTTATTGCATTTCAAATGCCATCACGGGTCAATATTTAGGCCATGGACAAGATTGTCTTCTTAAACACAATTAAATCACAGACAAAAGAAATTATTTCACAGATATGAAACAGCAGCGACACACAACCGTTATTATACTTCACTCAATCATACCTATATACGTGTAAGGGTTGATAAAATTGCAAGAGGTCTGAAAATTTGTTGAACTCTGGCGGAGGTGAAGAATTCTTTGAAATTGGCCGGTTCGACCTTCGAAAAGGTACCGTTGATGCCAAAGCACTCCAGCAGCAAACGGTGCGGTCATGAGTGTTCCGTCTCCGTCCAACATGGCCGTGTAAACGACATCGGACAAGGCATTATTTGTTGCGATAGATCGAGCCTTTAAAAAAGCGAAACACACAGATTAAGTAACTTCCTGATTTGTCGTAACGCCCAGACAAACTTTCACGATCTCGCAGTTTTCCAAAAACTCACAGCTTTTTACGATATCGCAGTCTTGCAGACAAAACAATTTTCACAAAAATCAATGAATCGAGCAAAATAATAGCAAATAGAAACTGTTTTCTTCGTTTTTTTGCGTCATGTGCTCATACGATTCATGCGAAACGACGTTTGCATATCTCAATCACTTGACGGCAGGGCTGCGGAGCCGGAGCCGGTCATTGTCGGTGGAGCGGGAGCCGGAGATGTTGGTTAATTTAGCAGCTCCGGCTCCGGACCTTTTCTGAGATGCATCATCCAACACTTTGCTGAGCGCCCCGAAAAACAAGGCTCTATGAACTGGCTCACACCTTACAGCACCTTACTATCGTCGATTATGAATTATGACTAAACAATAGCGCTCAGTGATGTATACAACTCGCTAGTCGACACGCTTGTCCGCATGCCGATCGCATTGGTGAATTGCACCGAGATTGTTTACACAGGTCAGTAGTAGCTGACTAGCTGTTAGTCTAGAACAGTGTTGCCACTCCCAGTGTTTTTCGACTACATCTAGTGTTTTCGCACTTGATCTAGTGTTCTAGTTTTTTTCATAGCTATCTTGTGTTTTTTATGCGTGACCTGAATGTAATTAATTACACAATTGTAGCTGCAATTGAGACTTTTTTATTTTGTACAATTGTAATTTGTCAATAATTTTACCTAATTACATTTTAAATTACACAAGAGCATATAATGTGTTTGTAATTAAACCGCTACGAACTCACTGCGGTCACGTGTTAAAAGTTTCAGTGACCTGAACAAAGAAAGTAAGGGTTGGTGTTATCTTCCGTTTTCTTCGTCCCCGGTTTACTATGCAGTGAATTGCACAATGTCTTTGTTTTCATTGCAACGCATTTCTGAACGGAAAATTCAAGCATGATAGGTTCTTGAAACGGTTGTGGCCATGCTGAAAACCATGAAACAGAGGAGCCATTTCCCCATTGGCCTAAGCGTCGCATTTCAGAGCTCAAGGAATTTCTCAGGAGCAATGGCATGTATGCATGGTTAAACTTTTTCCCCCACGCGGTAGTTTACCGTGTATAAACGTGTTGCACTCTAAGTCATATTGAATGTTTTTAAGGTCGGAAAGGATAATCGTTTGCGTGTGTGTGGACAATGTTGCATGGACCATCTGGTCTGAGACAAATAAATAAATATATAATGTTCATTAAACATTCACTTGTTTTTAAATACAACACCAATTTTCTTGTAATCTGACAAATCCGTCATGTGTTTGTAATCTAGTGTTTTTAATCATGAAATTTAGTACTTTTCCGCAGCAACGAAGTGGCAAAACTGGTCTAAAATAGCCACAATTAAAGTCATTGCCGAACGCCGATAATAATTGGTTAAAGCAGATTCCCTGTGAGTTTTGTAACCGATATTATTGATAACGCTGTGTGTCCAGGATTTTGAATAAATAAGAAAAATGGAAAAGTGCATTCTTCCGGTCTGCAGTCTCCAAACATCAGGTATGCGACACTATCGCAAAACGCACCAGGCATTCATGATGACACTGTCTTAAATGGCTTTTCAAGTGAAGTTATTTGAATATTCCGCAAGCACCGTATCAGAAAGCTCAAGCAATTGAGCCCACCAACCAACTCCGAACTAAACTCTTCCGTTGTTTACCGCTGTTACGTCATGCACTTAAGAGTCTATTCCAACTCCTTTCGCCACGCGAACTTTGTTATTCACTGATTTCTGCCGCGCTGCTATTGTGCAGAGCAATGTGGTGCAACTACTTTTGACCTACGAACTACTTTTGACCTACGGCCATTTTACAAAAACGTGACAACTTTTCATAAAATGGTGTCTAAAAAACAATTTGACAAGACAGAAAAAGCAAAATAGGTGAGTGAAGTCAGTGTGTCATTGAACTTATTACACAATAGCAATACAATGTATTACAAATCAATGCCTGTGGTTGAGACTTCTCTGACACTGTCGCTCCTTTTTCGATACCAATATGTTAGAAGTAGCAAGTCAGAGATTATTGACAGTGCTTCGCCTGACATTCGACTTGACTTCCTTCATGGTAGAAGATGTAGCCCACTCTCACACGTTCATGTGCTTCTGAGTGATTTTTACTGCAAAATCTTTCAGTTTGGGAAACCTATTTATGCTGATTATTTTCTAGAAGCTCTCTACGGTCTAGCGTAGGGGTTTCCAATCTTTTTTGTCAGAAAGCCACTATACAACAGTTCGAGGACCGGACATCTTAAGTAATAGGATTGTACATTCTACGAAACCAATAAATTTTTTGCAAATAAATTATTTTTTCATTATTGACAAAATGTCTTCGTGAGCCGGATGAAATGTCTTCGCGGGCCGGATTTGGCACGCGGGCCGTAGTTTGGAGACCCTGGTCTAGTCTAACGCCGGTAATATTGAACATTATTATTATGAAAAGATGTTATGCGTGTTCTAATTAAAATCACCTTCTGTTACATCCACACAACAGTCAGTAGTGAGAAAGCTCGTGGACCATATAAATTATGTCCGCGGGCCACATGTGGCTGGTGTAAAGGACGTACATAAGTAACTGTGTTACTGACAACTAATTGGATTACAACGTGGAAAGCTTTAGAAGCAGAAACACAACCGAGGACCAAAAATCAGATTTATCATTCGCGTACTTGACAGTTGCCATGGTTCGCTAATGCTGGGAGTCCAATTACTTTGATCGAAATGGTCACCGCGACGAAATCCGAGGGTCTGTTCTACCAGGAATTTTATGTCACAATGCGTTTTTGTTTCACGTTGGGACTCGTTCCAGTCACATCAGACTGTGGGATTACTGCCGAGTGTGGTGTGAACACGTCAGTCCAGACCAGCGCAGAGAATATTTGCGCATTTTGTGAGACTAAGACCTTGTGCAAAAACGCAAAGTGTGAAGCTTGCGGACTTTTTTGTGGCACAAACAGTTACAATCGGCGAGCAGAACATCAGCCCGAAGTCTGATTTAAAAAAAATAATTTTTATCAATTCCGGCTGCTGTAGACCTACTGCAACTCCTTCCGAATACCCAGGCTTGGTAGTGGTAACCGCATTTGTTAAAGTGCATTAACAAAGCACAGCCGGAGCCAAGCTTGCGAAAACAGAGAGCTCCGCAGCCGGAGCCACTTCGTTTTTACAAGAGATCCGCAGCCCTGCTTGACGGTATGTTCTGGTAATTAATACTTTTTGCAATGTTTTCTTAAACTTCCTCACAAGCTCTGAGGCAAACGCGATGTAGAGATTAAAATTCGAAAATACCAGGGAATATCAACGTATCCCCATATTCAATTGCTTAAATCAGTGCTTCTCAATCTCTTTTAGTGATATAACCGTTCGGCATTACTTTGTCTATTAATGCACCTTCACTGTGATGATGAATAAAATAGTTAGTAATTTACCTACAATTCTGTACTTTTACGTTAAAATTTCATTATGAAGACACTTATAAAATCCGCGTACCGCTTGGAGGACGTTTACGTACCCCATGTGGTACGCGTACCCCTAATTGAGAAGGTTTCGCAGGGAATGGAGAACTTCTCGAGTCGATTTGATGGAACCCGAGTGCCTCGGCGAAAAACGCGTGCGACAAATTGCACGACACACTGTTCACATAAGTTTCAAAAAACGCCTTTGCATCCCACTTTGAAAAGTTTGCTGGAGTTCACTTCGCAATTGCGTTCCTCAAGTCGCGTTAAAACCGGTGAAATATAAAATTCCGAGACACTCAGTAAGTTCTCTCATATTTCCTTCAGGTCGAATCAAATCAAAATTTATCTGAATCGCAGGGGTGGCAAAATCTTGAACAGAAACAACAGCAGAGTGAAAACCGCCACTGGACTTATAAAGCAATTAGGCTTTTGCTGAGGGCTGGTGTTGAAGAAGCTGTGCGTTTGGCAAGGCGCACTTTGTTTTCGGCGTTAAAAATTGAAAACGCGAAAACATTACCTGTATCAAAACGTTCATCCCCAGGACCGAGTAGGTTTGTTGTAGACGAGAAACGAGCTCTTCTATTGCAAACATGTTTTCTGGTGCGTCGACGTTCTCCACCCCTGAATGTCAAGTAATACCGGTCCGTAACAAATATGTTAGGAACAAACAAGGCAGACGAACATTTGCATTTAGAACCCGAGCGGTACTTCGCTGCCGGGACAAAAAAAACTTGGCTTTAAGTTCAAGTTCGATCAAAACAAGTGACCAGGAGGATGCTAAGCTTCAAACATCCGGAAAAATCGTGGAAACACTGTTTTTTCGGACAAAACAAAAAGTCCCATATCTTGTATCGCAAAACAAGGATGCTTTGACTGTTGTTGTAAAGAAACAAGTTGGTCGGCAACAGTTTGGAAAAGTTGTAGCAGCAAGATAAAGAAAAAACAGATCCTTACCTAAAGAGACAGCGTACGGTGTGAGCAGTATCTCCGATCCTGCAAAACAACAACGGGATTTGTACGACCGTGCGGCGGAACTGTGTGGATGACTAACTGTAGACATTGACGTTTATTGATAGGAAATCACTAAAGACTCGAAAACAAACTTTTGATTGGCGGCAAACTTGTGAGGGGTCTGCCTGCATTTTTCCGCTTTCATACCTCTGCGATGATCAAAACTTGCAAGTACCTGTTTTTCCATAGTTGTAAACTACAAAGATAATGCAATGCAAGTAAACCGATGACAGTTTATTTCACAGAAACGGAGTAAGTTTGCTTTTTTTGTTCGCGTTTTCAAGCGTTTTATTTTACAGCGTTTGAAAACGCGAAACTAGTTTCCCTGTGAAATGAACTGTGACCGATTTACTTGCGTTGTGCTGCCATCTTTATGGTTTAAACTACGGGAATCACCAAAGCTAATCATTTCATTTCCAAATATTTTAGTAGTAATGTAGTACGAAACTTATTTACTCCTAACTCTTGGCATCGTCTTCACAAAATTTATAGGAGCATATCTTTGACACGACAATCTTTACATCAAACAACAAAATCAAACCATGATTAATGATCTACGCAAAACATATGAGGCATCACAGTTCGTACAACTAGAAGATCCCTAATTATCACAAGTAAAGAAGGTGAATGTTTACGCTTATTTCAAACATGTTATGCCGAAGTGGACAAATTAATGATCCCGACTGATTTTGTCAAATGAGACGTTACACTGCCAGTTGAAGTTATCTTAAGTGTAGCAATATTCCAGAAAAGGTACGTTTGCAATTATCTTTTGCCACGATTAACCGTTTCGTAGAATTTTTCTTCATAACGATTAACCTGTGATGAAAAGCAATGGCGTAAAAGCGACAAAAGGGATTGCGAGGACAAAGAAGAAAATAGAAAAACTGCCAGCGGTTCGAACAGTGAAAACAGATGAGCAGAACTTTTGATTGCACAAAAATTGGATCATGTTTAATTCGAAAATCGTCGAAAAAACGAAACGTTTTTGGAAATTTGTCAGCACAGAACATTCGCTTCATCACCTGTGATGATTCCGGTGAGAGATCCCAGATCATTGTCAACTGCAAACAAAAACATTTACCAACAGACGTCCAACGGGAAGAAAACACTATTGTAAACTACTATCGCAACATGGGGTCAGCCTCAAAGAGCTTTCTCGCTATCTACCCACACACAACACAGCTTGCAAGTGTCTCGCTACCTAGGAGTAATGAAAAACGGCGTACGACCATTTCTGTTATCATTACCATGTCCAACATTACGCATTGCGGCTCTTAAACTCATGAAGTTCAAAGAAGCAACCGACGTCATGCTATCTTATCGTGTAAAAGAAATACAGTAATTACCAGGGCAACCAAAAGCCAATAAAGTCAAATTTTTTCTGCCTTTGTTAAAGCTTATGAAACGTCCAAAAAACAAATTTCACGCTCATACAATGAGGGAAGTTTTCTCCACTACTAGACAATTTAATATTATGTAGGTTATGCGTGGTAAGGGACGATACGTGCTCTCACATTACTTGGACTGATAAACGCTTAATCAGTTGTCTCAATCAATCAACCTTATGTCCTTACCTAAATATCGTGCCTGCAGTTAAGCAACCAAATTGTTTGAAATTTTGAAGCACAGGCCTAGTTCATGAATATGTTTCTGAGCAAACCACAACATCTACGGCTGAATTATTTGCAGACGCAAACGCAGGAAATTTATAGGTCAAAATAAAGTCAAAATGTGCAAATTATAAAGTGAAAATTTTCAGCTTTCAGGTCAAAAAATTGTTTGCCCTTGTAATTACTACAGCGGCCGCAAACTGCAGAGTACAAGAAAACAACAACGAAGGCCGAAAACAATCTATATGCAACTCGATTCAAAAACACAAATTTACGGCAGCAGGCGGTACGTAATGAAAAGTCAGGAGAACTTTAAAAGCGGTCAGGCTTTCACAAGTCAGCAGCAACGTTTTCAAGAAAAAAGGTGTCAATCACTCGCTGAAGCGCAACGAAAGTTCTGTCAACAATCAAAATCTTTATTTAAGCGACGTTCTTTAATAAGTTTTTTTCCAGAAACGCGTTCGTTCCGGTATTCAAGATCTTTCACACCGGTTCAGGTAAATTTCTATTGCTTCACACCTTCACACCGGTTCAAGTAAATTTCTATTTGTGAGCTATCGGTCACTGACAAACCCCTTGAAAATAATCTGTAATTAAATGATTGACTGTTAAACGTTACACATTCCGAGTTACTTCATCAACTTAGTCAAAAATTCGGGTTACTCAGTCAAATGCCACGTATAAAATCGGTTCTTTGTGGCATAGATTCAAACGCAATTGCTGCTACATGTTAAATTTAGCCGAGATGAGGCGAAAAAAAGGCAACAGCGTCGGGTAAAGGCGAGCGTCCCATTACCTGCTATTTAATGTCGCAGTGCGCTTCGATTAGGTTCGTGATCGGACCAACAAGTACATTGGAATCAAAGCTTGCATCCGTTCAAAAAGCGCATGACAAAAAAATTGCAAACTTGTAGAAACAAAATGGAAATGACACGTTCGTATCTCACCTGGGATCGCTTTCCTTACGACGCGAGTAACCTCGAAAGAACTCGATAAAGCGCGTGCGTAGGTTGCGTTGTCCACTGATGCGAGTAAGAGGATTGCGTCAATACCGAGTAACGTTTTCGCGGATCCAGTTGAGTTGATAACGATGTAATACGCAGTTGTTGTGCTAGGTCCACGGCTGACAGTCGAGTTGACCACCTGGCAGTTTGCACACATATGAACATTAATTATTAACTTCTATCTAGAGCGGGCACTGACATATAACGATAGAGAAAATGACAATAGAAAAATATATAGCAAAAACTACTATCAGTACAGAAACCTGTGGCCATGCCATGCCGCTCAAATTCACCATCATTAAACTTCGTTAAATCACTCCGAAATTTGTCAACTCTCTCTCATGAAAATACATCCTGATTCACTTTTATTCAGGGAAAACCGATCTCAAGCTCATGAGTCAAGCTACAGCGCTATAGCAACAATTCTCTTCACTCCCACCCTTGCAACAACTACTCTCACCGCTGAACTAGCAAGGCACCCCTGGAATAGCACTATACACAGCAGTACCTGCACACCTACAATCCGGGGGCGCCGGAAAGGGTGTACATGACGGGGGCATTGCCACCTGCTCTTTGATAAGGGAGCAACGGGGACAGAGGCGCCTTTTGATAAAAGTATCATAGTTAATTTCATGGTTTCTTAAGATCGAATTGAAACTAATTTATTGCAGCTATTCGCGCAACTAGAAACTTCAGAAATGGTTGTCCACACTTTCTGATATTATTTTTGAAGTCAATATCGTTGCTGAACAGAAACAAATGAAATTGGTAACGATTTGTTCATTTTTGTAATTTTGCATCGCCCTCATCTCTTTCTCTGCCCCGCCTCCCTTGCTCTGCCGCTGTTTCGGCGTCCCTGGAACGGTCTGACCAATTAATCGACACCCACGAGCCGGACAGGTCCCTTTATTTTCGTTAATGTTTGTGAGGCTTGACATTGACAACGTGAGGCTGGGAGGTGGTAGACTTCAGCAGGAGCACTTTCGAATGTCCATGCACGGTTTCAAGATTTGTTGGGCAGCGCTGCGGAATTGTTTACTTGTAAAAAAGCAACGCAGATTCTTTCGTAGATTTCTGACTAAGCCAGAGAGTGGCGTTCTTTTCAAAATCTGACCACTAGCTGCTACTTTTTAACCCTTTTCAGAACATATGTTGACATTTGTCAACATCAATTTTTTTCGGTTTGATTGCACTCGTCCCTTATGCGCTAGCCCAACGCTATTCACCGATCAAGGGGAACTTTACATTAGCTTGCTGTAGTAGTGATATCAAGATCTCAAATTGTTTCTACAACGAGTTATTTGCGTTTTATCTTAATCGGAACACATGTTGACAAATGGCAACAAACAGAAACAGTATCAGATTAATAGAGACTGAAGGCCGTTGAGTTTTGTAAGTACAGAATGACTGTTACTTTTGTCGTCACGGAATAACTATTGCTACAACTAATTATTGCTATTGCTATTATTTCAACAGCAACTTATAAGAAACTTGCAACTGCATTTAGATATCTGGCATTTGGTTGGAAGAGGATAGGTTTCTGTCAGCGGTTCCTATCCTTAGAAGCAGTAGTGTGGTACATTTCAGAATACTTACCTAGATATTAACACATTTCAGAGTTTAGAACATAAAATAACTGCCAACAGGTAGTCATGCTAACTACTTGTACTGCCGTATATGATTGCTTGAGCTTTACAAGCTAAAACCACGCTGCGGGTAGGAAGCAGATTCTGGCTTTCAGATTCAAGATCGTAATGCTTTTTCAAAATCAAAGTAACCACATGCCTATTATCAATGGATTGCGCAGCACCATCAATCGAATGCAGTCGTGGGCGTCGGGGGGGGGCCAGGGGGGGCTTGGCCCTCCCTGTATTTTGAAAACTTTAGGAAAAAAGGCTTATTTTCTTACTTTTGAGCGGGAAAAAAAATTTCATCACTTTTGGCCCTCCCCAGGAAAAATTTGGAAAAATACCCTAGTGCCCCTACCCCTTGGAAAAAATCCTTCCGACGCCGATGATTGCAGTGTGAGATTGATCAATGGTGCATATGGATCATAAGAGGACAAAACATATATTTTACATTGAAAACAGTGCATTAGCATTGAAGAGCACAAGAAAATGGCATATTGACGATTGTCAACATATGTTCTGATTAAGTTACCCAAAATCACTGTTCTGATAAGGGTTAATACACCGGCACTTATTTTGAAATTAACGCCAAACAGTAAAAAGACATCCAAGTCAAATATGTTCAGTGCTGCTTGCTTTCCCTGTTTATTTAGTTAAAATTGGGGTGCAATGTAAACGAGGCCTTGCTTGGTAGAATTTGAAGCTACTCACTTGAACGTCGAGATTTGATGTGGAGTTCTTCTGACGGAACAGCTGCAGCAAGGCCGTACGAAGTTCAGTCTCGAAGAAAGTTTTTTCAGACTCAGTGAAGTTGTTCTGTACGAACTCTGCAGTTCGAAGACAAACAAAACATCTATTTAAACAACAGCAAACTCTTTAGAAAACCTCGTTTAAAGTTTGTCATTTTCAAAATCGAATTACAACAGACGTACTAATGTCTGGTCGAGGAAAATGACCACGGCAATCAATAGAAGCCACGTCCAATACTTCATGTTCGAAAACAGCTCTCGAAACATACGACGTTTTTCACGAGCAGCCCAACTTAAAGATGAACATAAACGACTCATAATTCCGACGAACAGTGAAAAATAATTTAGCTCAACCGCCTTCTGCGCTGAAGTTTTAGCAAAAAAACATTTTCTTTACCAAAAAAAACAAACAAAACGGAGGGTTGCAAATTACAAAGCTTCCGTAACCAGTTTTTAAGATTTGGGAGGGAAAGATACATTTTTAGGGGAACAAGACTTTTGTTTTTTATTACATGTTTAATAACAAATTTTCTGGGCACAACAAAATTTGAAGGGACACCACAAAATTTGGAAGGCACTGCCTTCGAATGCTCCCCAACCGTGGCTATAGGCCCGGTGGTAACAGGCACGGATGTGACACCCTCGTGTAAATGGCAAAGTCATTTGTCTGCTCAGGGTTAGTGAATAACGCTTGCGAGCACGCACCTGTTACAACCTGATCGAAACGGGTCGCCCTTTGTGTGGCTGCGTTGATTTCTGTCTCTGGAACGAAGAAGAAACGCGACAAAGAAAATTAACAAACACCTACCGTCTGAAAAATTTGAAACAAATCACGTGATCAATGTCGAAGCCCTTGTACGTCAAGGAAATTTTCTCGCAAAGACATTGTTACCTCACAAAATAGATCATTACTTCACAAAATCGCAACATCAGCTGGCAGGACACGTTGAGAAATCGCTACTATTATTCCGTTGAATGCCGCATTTCAGCGTGTGCGTGGACGGACACAGGCCTCCACAATTAGGGACCCGAATTCATTGCAATATTTTGTTTTGGAAAGCTTGGCAGAATGTGGGGTTGGTTTGCGATTACTTCTTGTCGGATCGAGGTCTGAAAACTATTCACATGGAACAAAGGGAATCCGCACGGCTTCGCGCACACACGAACCTCCACACATCAAAATCCGGTGCTGATTACGTCAGTGGTTCCCAAAGTGGGGGTAAATTACCCCCCGGGGGAAATATACCATTCTCTGGTGGGTAACGGGAAACCAAAGCTACAATGCTGTTCTGTATTATGAGCGATTACTGCGAAATATTGAGGGTAATAAAAAATAATCGCTACCGTGATTTGTCAGGTAGTGACTTAGATCTTGCATCGCATCACAAACGCTTGAAACATCTATTCGCATTCAATAAGCGTTTGCGTGTCACTTCAACAGATGGCGGGGACAATTTCGCTTGGAAGACCTCATTTTTAGATGTTTCGTGAAATAATATGGTCAGACCCCATTCCCAAGGTATTGCACTGAAATGTCATTCCATCCACAACATTTGAACAACCGACACATGTTGTTCTTCTGATCAGATCAAGACCAGTGCAAAAAGCAACGGTTAATTTTAGTATCTGCCTCGTATAACTTGGTGCAAGATGAACCAAACTATCTCGCTGGAACGAAACTATCCGAAAGTCGATCGCACTTGTGGCACACACCGGAAAACAATATCGCAGGCGCATGACTTCAAAAGATGACGACAACTGGTACTTTGTGGCCATTCAACTGACAACTCACTTGATGCGGCTTTCGTGACAGTTGCCCTGGGCGAACCAGGGACAGACGAAATGCTCCTGGTGTATTCCTCGGAGGAGACGTCAGTGATGACATCAACAGCCATCCGCCCGGAGATGAGATTGCCGTTGTCAGTCACCTGGTACTCGGCCTCCACTGTGAGACCGCCCGCACCCACGTTTGTTGCATTTACAACCTGGACAAAAGCGCGAAAGTCTAGTCAGTGGAAGCAGAGCGCCGATCTGAATAGGAAAGCTATAATAAACGTTTCACGGCGGCTTGAGCTTAAGTCAACGAAAAAAAACGCACTCTTCGTGACGGTAAAAAAACGCGCATTGAAAACTACTGGCAACGCTGCGTTGTACATCGTGACAGATTTTTTCACGCATCACAAGTTTTCACGCAACGCAAGTTTTCACGCAGAGCAAGTTTTCACGCAACGCAAGTTTTCACGTAGAGCAAATTTTCAAGCAGTGCTCATAAATACAGTTTGTAATCAGAGCAGCATGTTTCGTTTTTTTGCAGCGCACTTTCATCGTCACAGTTGACTTCACAACAATATTTTAAAAATATTAGGTTTTGATTCTCCAAAAATAAAGTTTTTTTTTGTGACGCGACGCAACAATCACTACGATCTTTGCTTTCTGCGATGAAAAACGCTTCAATCAATCACACAACTATAAGCACATATCTGCAAATCGAGAACAACACCCAAGAAAATCAAAATGTTATGAATGAACTGAAACCGTAATGAAATCAGAAATACTTGAAAATAAATTTCAATCCATTGGTATGAAAATCCACTGCATACGAATATTAAAAAGAACCCACATTTTTTTTAAATCAGATACGGGCATCGCATTGAGACAGATTTTCAAATCTGACTCTTATGGGCGACCAAAGAAGCTTTCGTTACAAAAATGTATTGCACAGTGCTTTAATTGGTACGCTTGAAACATAAACCATGTCAGTTATCACTTTCCAACCTTACAGTCGATCGTTTAGAAAATCAATCTGCAGTATAGTTTTCTTTAACTTCGACCGTCCTTGCATAGCTTGCGGCCCAGCCAGCTACAATGCATTGACCGGTCAATCAACCGTCCAGACTTTAAAGGCCAATCACCACAAAGTTATTTGTCAAGATTGAACCAGGCTTGGATTTTATTATCCATACATGTACGTGATGAATAGGGCCATTTTTATGACATAAAAACTTCATAATAAGACTTTATTTTCAGAAAATAAGACTTTGTATAACCAATCAAAAATGAACATATATCTACAGTACAAAGGATTACCAGCGAAAATAAGCGTAAGACATGGTAGCCTATGGTTTGTTGAAGCCCCACAAAAATCAACTGCTCGAAACATGAACAAAAATATAGTTCGTTTTGAAGCAAACTGTAAACATGCATGGACATTGCCTTATTTCTTTGGGGTAGCAATAACATGCATTTTTAGGCAGTCCACTGCATTCCATCCAAATAACTTGGTTCACCTACGTCTTTCCCAACATTCGCATGGTGCCCAACTGGGTGCAAGCATCAGGATGCAGCTTAGACGTAGCCATATAGTAGTTTCACCTGATATTATGAGATTGTTTTAATAGTTGCTTTATTGTATCTGGTTGAACACATGGAAATTATGACTTTATGACCTAACATGGAAAAATGACTTTTTATGACTTTATAATTTTTGTTATAGACTTCCTAGGAGGGGGATTTTGTTTCAACATTCGTTTCATAGATTCCTGAAGCACAGAAAAAATATGACTTTGTGACTTTAAATGGCCCTAGTTATGAATTTTAAAAAATGAAAGCACACCGTGACATTGTAACGACCAGTAGCTCGCTTCCTCCTCCGAGCACCTGGACTGATCTGGACGTTGTAGAGATCGGTTAGTTGCATAGACAGTTCAATCTGGAAGCTGGTTGTTGACGCATTAACGAAAGAAGTGAGGACAAAGCCTGAACAAACAAGAAAAGAGTTAATCCGGATCAAGCAAACCCTAAACTGGAACTGCTCAGGAATTTATCGATGCAATCGTAAGAAGAACAGGCGACTCAGAAAAAGTTAACTTAAAATAAAACCAAAGGTCTCCTTTTTTCGTTTGCAGATCGCACAAAACGGTACCCCATCCAACTCATTCCAACTTGAAAAGAGACAAATTATGTGCTTGCAAAGTAGCAATTTTTAAGCGAACCTCGATACAGCGCCAGCGTTGGAAAAACCTGTGTGCCGAAGGTGACCTTATTTGTAGCTCGAAATATCGCAAGAAACACTAACAGCGTATCGTCAAGGAACTCCAAAACGATAACACATAAAACACAGGTGGCAAAACCTGATCGGCGAGAACAATTTCAAATACAAAAAGCATCGAGCTTTTGCGCACAGTCCTCACTAAGTACGGCATACCGTTCAATCAAGACCACGCACAAACTGCATGGCCTGTCGTACTGGAATACGTTGCACCATAAGCATCACTTCATCTTTACACAAGAGCTGTTATATTTGCTGTAGAAAGAACACAAGACGACATACAAATGTTTCGGAGTTTTTTGGAAGCCTTCTCTCTCAATGACCACCAACTTTCGAGTCATCATCGGAAGTACTGAACTTGAATAGCAGTTGTTCTTGGGGGCAGACACCACAATTTTCGCATAGCACAGGGTTTCTCAAACGGGGCCCAAGGCCACTCTTGGTGACCACGGAGTGGTTTTCTGGGGGGCACGAGCAGAGGCCTTAACCAGGTAGCTTCACAGCGACATTGCATAACACAAGCGTCACGATATATCAAGTATGAAGCATACAGGGGGTCACAGGTGTTGAGAATCTTTTGAAGGGGACCACGGCCCATGAAAGTTTGAGAACCACTGGCATAGCACGTTTTGCACACATACAATCACATGCGCGTTTCTCATTTCAAACAACAAACGCGAGGTCCTCTTTCTCAAAGCAATACGTAATAATCAAAACTAGGAACAATGAATTTTATCCAAGACATTGGATGTTTCACATAAGTTCCGCTGCAAGATTTCGCCAGTTAAATGTTTTCTATCAACCTTTCAAATTGAATTTTAAACGATTCTATACACGCCTTCCCGAATTTCAGTTAAAAAAGTCTTGCTTCGATGCTACGCATTTACCACTTCGTTATTCCGCGAGTAAGAAAACGGAACGCAAAGTATAAAGTCAAACCAGTCCAGGAATAGTAAAAACAACAAATTTCATCTCAAAAAATCAAGTTTTATAAATTTTTAGTTTTCCTATTCCAGAGATAACCGGCTGCCCATACACAAACACTTGAAATACTTCAGAATTTTCTACAGAAATACAGGCGGAGACAAATATTCCCCTCTCTCGTCGAAACAGGCGCGGAACCAATAGGAGGGCGACTGGGCGAACTCCTCCCCTATAACCTACGAAAGTACCTTTATTCAACATGATTTTGCACAATTCGAAAAACAGCATTCGCCACATCAGGCCATTTTGCCTTCCACTGTATTGTCACAGCAGTGTTGGGAAGGGTACTTCATCTGTCTTTCAGTAGTGAACACGTAATGAACCCTGATTTCGCCTTAATACTGAAATCGGCCACCTTGACCTTACTCACTGCATCCACCCGTTACACAACCACCACGGTAATGAACACACCCAAAAACAACAACACACAATAAAAAGCAACTTACTTGTTTTAACAATATTTGAAGCATTGGTCACTACTTCAGTTGAAGCGGCAGTCGTGGTCATAGGGACAGAACTATCTATGCTGGTGACAGGAACAGTCGACGTAGAGAAAATTGCCGATGAAGCATTTTCAGTTGATGAAGGAAAACTTGAAACGGCAATTGCTGTTGTGACTGTAACAGGAGGAAATGTTGCTCTTGTTGCATTTGCAGTTACTTCAGTGAAGTTTGAAGTACCAGTTGGTGTTGTGACAACAGTGGTAACTTCTGGAGTAGGAAATGTTGCTGTTGTTGCATTTGCAGTTCCTTCAGGGAAGTTTGAAGTACCAGTTGGTGTTGTGACAACAGTGGCAACCTCCGCAGTGGTAAATGTTGCTGTTGTTGCATTTGCAGTTCCTTCAGTGAAGTTTGAGGTACCAGTTGGTGTTGTGACAACAGTGGTAACTTCTGGGGTGGAAAATGTTGCTGTTGTTGCATTTGCAGTTCCTTCAGTGAAGTTTGAAGTACCAGTTGGTGTTGTGACAACAGTGGTAACTTCTGGGGTGGGAAATGTTGCTGTTGTTGCAATTGCAGTTCCTTCAGTGAAGTTTGAAGTACCAGTTGGTGTTGTGACAACAGTGGTAACTTCTGGAGTGGTAAATGTTGCTGTTGTTGCATTTGCAGTTCCTTCATTTGCAGTTCCTTCAGTGAAGTTTGAAGTACCAGTTGGTGATGTGACAACAGTGGTAACTTCTGGAGTGGTAAATGTTGCTGTTGTTGCATTTGCAGTTCCTTCAGTGAAGTTTGAAGTACCAGTTGGTGTTGTGACAAAAGTGGTAACTTCTGGAATGGGAAATGTTGCTGTTGTTGCATTTGCACTTCCTTCAGTGAAATTTGAAGTACCAGATGGTGTTGTGACAACAGTCGTAACTTCTGGGGTGGGAAATGTTGCTGTTGTTGCATTCGCAGTTCCTTCAGTGAAGTTTGAAGTACCAGTTGGTGTTGTGACAACAGTGGTAACTTCTGGAGTGCTAAATGTTGCTGTTGTTGCATTTGCAGTTGCTTCAGTGAAGTTTGAAGTACCAGTTGGTGATGTGACAACAGTGGCAACTTCTGGGGTGGAAAATGTTGCTGTTGTTGC
>Ga0210059_1000946_pt1 | contig 41392 bp, 28 predicted proteins | sample Ectturendosymbi2_FD_188042 | JGI IMG/M metagenome (GOLD analysis project Ga0210059, IMG submission 188042) | Ecteinascidia turbinata endosymbiont from Florida, USA - Sample 2 (SPAdes) (version 2) | ecosystem: Host-associated > Tunicates > Ascidians > Unclassified | place: Key West, Florida... | reverse complement strand
CGTGACTGAAATCAACAAAGTGGCTTTGGAATGTAAAAACTAACTCCCATTTCCTGCCCTGTAGAAGCTGTTCAAATTCTATTAAAGTCACTTGAAGAGTGCAATGACGATGCGACGCGATTTTCATGACCTCATCGCCCAGCGGTTCTCTACGATTTTCTCTGCTGGCTGTTATTTTTCGGACTACACCAAATAAAATCACATCTAGGCGATTCCAACAACACCTACAAAAAGCATCTTTGTGTAGTGGAATCAGGCTTCACCTTTTCATTTTCACCTATTCCCCAGCTTTTGCAATACCATAGGCCAAACCCACGAAGCAAATCTTTAAGTCCTTGCAGTGTAAAAACGCCCCAAAATCGAATTCGCAAGTGCGTTCACGAAGGTAAGCCAAGGGCGACGAATCGCTCACGCGTCGATCCGATAACAAGTGCAGTGTGAAGTGGGTAGTTGTTATTCTCATGGAATCGGCGCTGAATGAACTCGAACGAACTCAATCCATTTTTAACAGATGGCAGAAATCGAAAGTCCTGGTTACTATGCCATGTTATGTCCTCTTTTGGAAAATAGTTTTCGGGTCACGTCGCTGTGGGGGGTATGTTAAGCTCCCAGGGTGCAATCCCTACCGTTACTAGAAATCGCATTTGCAACTGAAACCTCAAGACCTTTCAAAGTAACTTGCGCTTTTTTGCAAACTTTCGGCTTCTGCCGTCCTAATCTTCTTGTTCTACAGGTTGGGCAGTTTCGCAATGAGTGCTGTGCATGTAATGCTGGAAAAAAGATTGTGGTTGATTTGCGTTCAGGGATGGGAGGTGGACCAAATGGATTTAGCTGTGGGTTTTCGCGATACGAGCGTCATTGCTAAAATAGCATTTTGTATATAATGGAGCTTGGAGCTGGCTGGCTCAATGTGATCTGGCTTCAGCGATCTTGTGTTTGGATTTGGAGAGCACAAGTTTTATCCGGTCCCAACAAAAATCTTGTAGATCAGAGGTTCTTTACTGGGGGCCTTCAAAATTTCCGGGGCTGTGAACCATCACGTGTCCTACGACATAAATAGTTTGATCCATAAATGTACCAATAAATGCAATTGTTTGTACAAATTATTTAATGTCGGGGGGTCTGAAACAAAAGACAATTACTTGAGGGGGTCGTGGTGAAGGTGAATAACCACTGTTATAGATTGACAGCTGCTGGATTCTTGAGTGACGAACTGTAGAAAAGATCGGCGTAGAGAGGCTCATAAGACTATTCCGATCGGCAAGGTTGTCGACCGCGGTGTACGACTGCGTTTTTAGCCTTGCTGCCGAAAAAGCTTCATTAAGAGTGGATGCGATTGAGGCATGCGAGATCTCCGGCCTTCTCTAGCATACGCACGCACGGAGTACTCTCAGTGTTGTGCCTTTTAACGTAGTTCGTGTGACGTGTTTCGCCCGACTTACTGGGTATCAAGCCGTCATTCGTACCTACCTGAACATGCCCTGCACCTGAATTGCGTTTCGCTGTTTTGCAGACGTATCGTCCGAGTACGGCGTTTCAGCTGGCTCTCTTATCTTGCTGCATCAACTCGAAGACAAGCAAAACGCCCACGCCATGTTTCTTAAATTCCTTTCCGACGTAAGGCTTACTCTTAATAATTTGTTGGCGATCCTTGCTGCAAGGTTGCTAAGCTGTCTGCTAGATTTACCACTAGCTGTGGTGTTTATATACGATCTGCGTCGCTGATGCAGACCGGGTCGTTTTCGCCACTCTCAGCTATAAAGACATCAAGCTGAAAAGGAAAAGTGAATGCTGTTAAGAAAGAATAAAAACGCAGACTACAAACTGGTGTTCCGCTTGATGTGGCAGATGACTTGTCAACAACAGCGGTTGTGTGGAAAACTTTTATTTACCAAATAGGTGCGGCAATCTGGTTACTGCAATAATTGATATTCGATTGCAACCCCCCCGCAATGGTGATTTGCTGTTTTCTTTGTGTTCGCAAAGGTCGGGATTTGGAAATCGTTGAGCGGTTATTCGAGCGGACGAGAAAAAACTGTGACTCGATGGTTGTTGTGTGAGCACGCTGAAAAGTTGTGTGCCGCCATCAGCCTTATCCAGAAGCACCCCTCACACCAAGGTACGATACGTGTACAGATTCGGCTGACACGTTCGCGGTTCCATCCCTGCTCCCACATGTAAAAGGCATAATTTTTATTGAAAGTCCTGTATTCAGTATCGTTAGTTTCTTGCTCGCGCGTGTGCAACAGTTTTTCAGCAACACAGTGCTTTTGTCTACGAGTTTTTTCAATCATCTGAGCGGTTGTTTGCAGAAATCCCGCTTGAGAACAAAACATTTTTTGGTGGGGTTGAGATCGGGTTGAGATTACAAAGGGGTTACTTTATGCTTTTTAAGAAAAACCGTATTCTATTGTGTTTCGGGACGAAAAAACGTTAACTGGGATGTGTTTATTATTGTCGAGGTTTTTCCCTGGGCTTTTATTGTATTCGTCGTCCCTGTGTTAATAACGTAACGGAGTCTTAGCTCATTTAACACGTGAACCTTCCCAAATTTCAAAGCCAGTTTGACATTCCGGATCGCGCGATTTCCATTTGCGTGGGCGGCCGTTGTCAAGTCACTGTGACAAGACAGATGCGTTTGTTCTGTCGCAGGCATCGTCGACGCTGCGATTCGTCGCGGGCTCGACGCGCGCGGAAAAGTCGCCAATGTCGGCGGGCTGACCGCGAAAGATTTCTTCTACCGCGAGGTACGTGACGACTTCACACTGCTGCGGCGTTTTCTGTTTCGTTTCGTGCTGACGTTCCGGGAACACGCCGCTGTGTTCGTCGTCTCCGGTCCGACTGTACAGCTGCAGTTATGAGCAGTGTTTCTCTGAGGTGCGCTAAATCTCGTTCTCGCGCAGTTCCAACATTCCAAATGCAATACTCTATGTCAGGGGTCGGCAACCTTTCCGTCGTCGTGGGCCAAAAACGAACTCTGCAGGGTATGGCGGGCCGTACTAATTTTCTACCAAGAATTTCTTTTCCTTGTTGTTTATGATGTTGAAACTTGGGTATTTATGGAATTTTAATCAGATTAAACTCCTGGTTTTCACAGTTCGTAGCGAAAACCCAAGATACGAAATACAGTACAAGTACAGTGCGGTTTCTTAAAAGAAGACCACCTTAGTATGTACGCATTACAAGAAGCTGCAAGGAGGGAAGGTTCATAAACATAGCCTAACACCACTAGGCGGGCCATACAGTTACTGTACTGCAATTTGCAAAGGGGCTGCGGGCCGGATTCGGCCCCGGAGACCGTAGGTCGCCAATCCCTGCTCCATATTTATCGCATTGGCCTTTTACCGCTTGGAACGCCACTGGTTGTGTATGCATGGTTGCGCAGCTGCATGCATGGTTGCGCCGCTGCACACGCTCAGATCGCAACGAAACAAACATTTGCTCAGTGTAGAATTTTCTTAGAGGGAGCACTGGATATGAGCGTCGAGATTAAACACTGTGTTGTCGTGTGTGTCCCGTGAGAAAACGTGTTTTTCGCGTCGCGTGCTGTGCTGAAGCAGACCGCGTCTCTTGAACGTTCGCGTGATTTCCCGCCACATTGTTTGCAGATAACCAAAATTCACGACATATTCGACTATTTAATCGAAGAGGAGGAAAAGTCCCTGAACAGCAGCTCGTTGTCGCCTCGCGACAGGGTCAGCGTCGTGAATGGCGTCAACGCCGTTTTTGAGGTTAGTTACGGTCGACAGTCGAATAATAACAAAACAAAACAGTGCATGAGCGCTGCAAAAAGCCTGGTGGTTATGGTCTGCCCGTCACTAGTGCAAACTTAGGTGTGTGATTTGTAACCAAGGCTGCGGAGCCAACACTTAAATTTCAGGTTCCAGCTCCGGGCATCTAAATTTTGTGACGCCGGCTCCAACATCTCGAGCTGTTTGGTTCCGACTCCAGAACAATTTGCTTCAAAAAAACAAATGAACATTGTGCTATTTGCATTACTCGCTTGCCTCACAAACTATCTCTGTGAAACCGAAACCCAAATTTCCGGCTCCAACATCTAAACGTTTTTGGCTCCGGTTCTGGCACCACAGCCCTGTTTGCAACTGTGAAATGCCGGACGCTGTTGTTTTTGCAGTGAAAGGTGAGTTGGCGATCTTTTTCGCTGTACTGTGACGACTTTCTCGAATCGTTTTAAAGCTGCTGCAAAATCTCCCAATGCACACCTGGCGCACTGAAGTGTGACGGGCCCAACCAATCGTTTTGTTTCTGCGCACGTGACAACAACGACAGCTCGTGTGTGTGTGTGTGGTTCTCTGCTCAGGCAATGCTGTCGAGCGCGCACCATTATCGCCGAAACAAAGGCGCATTCAGCGACGAGCTCGAAGAGAACCAAGAGTTTCTGCCGTGGACGGTCGGTACGGGCCGCATGAACATTCGAAACATCGTCGTGCAGCAGGTTTACATTTGTTTTTTGTTTGTTTAGGCGTAAACCGCCGGTGAAAAAAAAGATGTCTGTTGTGGCTTTTCAACACTTCGATCTTCATTCAACTAGTAAGCTTAAAAATGACTTTCTCACTTATCGCATAGCGCCAGTTTATGTGTATGATATCAGACAGGGGTGGATCCACCCAGTAAGGTTAGGGGGCGCGATTTCAGTAATATTTGGTAGTCAAATCCCATCACAGGTTAACTACTGTAAGAGAGATGGAGAATACTTTACAATACTGTTGTGACAAAACAACAGACGGCAAAATGGCATATCGCGAATGTTCTTTTCCGAATTGTACAAACTCATAGTGAATAAAGTTACTTTCGTAGGTTTTAAGGCTTTAAGGGGGATAGGCGATCGCCCTCTCCCGATCAGCCCCTGATATCCGAATGCTGCAAATCATCCGTCACCCTCAGCGTTCACTGACGTAGCTACAAAGCATACTTAGTATTCTGTGACGCCTCTGTGGAACGTCGTCAATATTTCCTGTGCACTTCACTTCTATTGCAAACTGCCGCAGCACAAACTAAGCATCGATCGGGGAATCCCCGAAGCCGAGGACAGCCAGCAACGCGCTGTACTGCACCAGTCGCTCGCCGCTCTGGCCGACCTCGTCCTGGACGGATACCAGCAGCAGCTGAAGTCGCTCGCGCGTGACGACACGTCGTCACGCTGGGCGGAAGTGAACGCGTCGTTCGAACGGCATCGCTCGCAGCTGATTGGCCCCTTGTGTAAGTGGGTGAATGTGGGGTCGGGGTTTAAATTGCGAATTATTCTTTGACTCGAGCTAAGGGTCTAGACAAGGGACGCACAGCCTGCCTTGTGGTCAAGAGAGTAAACTAAAAGTAAAATCGAAGTCTGATCTCTGCAGTGATTTGCGTTAAAATTTTTAGCTTTTATCACATTACTTTCATACTGCAAACAGCAGGGTTCCCACGCGGTATTGAGTGCATGGAGAGAGTATTGAATTGTGAAATCAGTTTTCAGGACCTGGAAAATAGTATTGGACTTTGCCAAAGTATACATAAAGTATTGAAAAAGTATGGAAATTCCAAATTCAGCCATTTGTTTATTCAAATTTTGTTCTTTACCGCTGATGACAGCTTTGCAGATATTTTTTGCTTTGTGCTCCATGAATATAATTTTGGAAAAATGGAGATAAGTGATGGTATTAAGCAGCATTTTCGTTTGGTATTGGAAAAGTATGGAAAATGGATTTTGAAAATGTGTGGGAACCCTGAAATAGTTGAATTTCAGATTTTTTTGCAAAATTTCGGCGAAACACGGATTGAATCTTCCTCGCCCAGGAAACAATCTTCTGTCCCCCCCGCATTTGTACGCTCACACTATTTTTCTTTGTCAGTGTCTCTTGGGCAGCGCGAAAAAGCAACCGTACTCGCCGAAAAGTACCGCGACTTCGCTACTCTCATGCGTGTGTGCGATCAGGCGAGCGACAAGGGCAGAATGCAAGAGTACATGAACAGATTTTCGGAAGAGGTTGGGAAATATTTCTTTGTTGCTTTCTTTTTTCACTTACGGAAACGCTATTTAACGTATCGTGTCGTTGCTTAGGCAAATAAGTTGTTCATTTTCATATTCTGAGTAAAGCGGATAAAGTGCCGATGCGAAAAAAACAGAGCTCACATTGAATTTGTTCTTATTTTCTGGTTGACAGCAGACCGAGGTCTAAATTGCGTTTGTATTGTCTGTGCGAGAAGTCCTACTATTACGAAAGAATCGCCTGTCTTTGATTGAAAACCTGACTTGAGAATGTGTACGCTTCCATCGCAAACCTACATTATTTTTTGGCAACGCCGGTGAAGAAGCAAATCTACACATGAAAGTTACAGGTTCTTTCCCGCAAATCGGCAGAATGTGGCCGCATGGGCGTCGGAAGGATTTTTTTCCAGGGGGGGACATTAGCGGATTTTTCCAGAGGTAGCCATAAAGATTTTCCAGGGGGGAAAGTGGCGAGATTTCATTTTTCTTTCTCGAAACTACAAAAAGGATCTTTTTTTGCTAAAAATGTAATAGAAAAATGTCAAATTTCAACATCCAGGAGGTGCCAAGCCCCCCTGCCTCTCCCTTCCTACGCCCATGCGTGGCTGCTACTTCCATGTTTCTAGGACGACACCAGTTTGGTTTAGTATACGCTAAGCAGATAAACAAGTGGAAAGACCTGCTTGACGCAAGATCCTTGTTTTGCCGTAAAGCCACAGGGCACAGCACGCCGGTAGCCTTGCTTCTACACGCAGAACACGTTAATCACCCATCTATGTTCTTCCAGGGCTTTTCGGACTTCATGTTCAAGTGGTACATGGAGCGCGGGGAGTACAGGAAGCTCCTGGCCTGCTGCGACGACTCTCCCAGCGGCCAGGATGCTTTGTCCGCATTCTTGTTGGCCTTTCCCAAGCTCGCCTGGATGCACCAACTCCGGACAGGTGGGCGTATTCACTTTGAACAATATTAATTCTGTTCTCCGGCTCCACGGTTTTCGACGCTGGTCAAATTATTATCATTGTCACGGTGCGGCAGACATCCAATCGGAAACTGACAGTTTCCAGTTGAAATGATTTTATACTTCTTCAGGCAGTCTTTGAAAACTGCTGCCCTATGCATCTCTGTTCTTGCAGACGACTTCGTGGGCGCTCACCGCACGCTCTGCTACCTGGCCGCGAGCGAACAGGCGTCGATGCTCGACAAGAAGTGCTTCCTGAGCTTGGGAAAGCTGGCGGCCGCCTTCTCGGACGAGCCTGAAGCCGTCGTTAAAGAAAACATAGAAGGTGCATTTTTGGTTTTCAGACGATCTCCATTGCACTTGATCAAGCAAACATATTAACGAAAAGCAATTTTTGTCTCATCGAGCGTGTGTGCGATCCGTTCGTAAACGCGCGCTATTGTTGCTCTTCCAGCGATCAGTCAACAACACGCTTTGCTGCGTTACCAAGAAACGCTCCCCGCCACAGTTCTGGAGAAGCTCGGAACAACCCCCTCCGAAATGTCGGTTCTCCACCCGACCAAACTCATCGAGGTGCGAGTCGCCGAGTTCGGTTGTTTTGTTGCGGGTTGTGTGGTTTTTGGGTAACTTGAAAATTTTACGACATGCAGTTTGCGACGATTTCGCGTTCATGAAAGGCCCTGCCGTGTTTTCACATTTGTATTTTTGACGTGCGTTTAAGTGACTTCCGGTTTAGCGCACATGCGTGATATTGCGCACTTCCGCTTTGGGTTGCGGAGTCGCAACCGCAAGGAGCCGAAGTTTTTTTGGTTGGTCGGATTTTTTATCCGACTCCGACACCGGAAGTCCCATTGAATCATCAACCGACTACCGGTAATTCTAACTCGTGCCTGTTGAAATGGTACAATTTCTTTTGGAACTTTTATTGAAACGGATAATTCTTGCTGTGCGCCACGATTTCCATTCACAGCTAGCTACTAAAATTTGTTGACAGCCAAACTTCATTCACGTTATGTTAAGGAGTCGGAAATTTTGGAAAGGTCGGTATTGGAGTCGGATCTTTAACATCCGACTCCGCAACCCTGCTTCCGCAGCCAAACATATTCGATCGTACAGTATGTTCGCATGAATACACAATTACATCACTAACTGACGATTGGACTTGCTGGTCGGGACGCATCTGTATGAGAACGCTCTAGCTTTGTCACCTCGGCGCCTTCCAATCCTAAGCAAACACTCCGGCCGAAGAGCTCTTTGTTGTTTGGTTGCAATTCTTGTGTTCCCGTAGAATAAGTCGACCCAACCATCCGTTGACTTACTTTCCTGCAAAACCAAACGCATGTTTTAATCGTTTCAGTTGTATGTTGGTGATGAAAACGTCAATGCAAACGAAGTCGATTTCAAAAAAGCTTTCGAGCTTATTTCTCACCTGCAAGCCGAGGAACCGGATACTGAAGAGGAGGTAATGCGTCGGGTTCGGGCGTTTGCTTTTCTTCTATAAAGAAAATTTTTAGCTACGACCTGTATTCATTTTCAGGATTTTTTTCTGATTTCGTGTGTTTTGCGCAGGACGGATGAAGGTGGTTGATAGATACGAATGACCGTTTATAGTTTGTGATATCTTCGACACCGCTTGATCTGTTTGGTAAGCTAGTGTCACATATAGGGAGGTATGCCTGCTGCAAATAAAAAAATCAAAGAACAACGCTCATTTCCATGCAAAATTGCAATGCCCTGTGATCGATTGCAACTTTTAGCGGATGGCTTCTTAGCAAGAAAACATATTTGTTGTTTTTGCTTGAACTGGCAGTAATTCTTATTAATTAATGAACGTATTACGTAACCATCAAGTACCGACCCAGATCTCGGTTGTGCTGAAATTCCATTGAAAACGTGTCCATAACTCACAGCCCTTCTAGCTTACCTGATGTTCCCCTGGCCGACATTGCATTATTTCTGGGTGTTGCCATGAAAACAGCGTCAGAGCGCTATCGTTTCGTGTCGCAGATGGCTGCCGAAGACGCTGAATGTTGGAAACTGTACATTTGGTGTAAGCTGATCTTGCGGGACAGCTGGAAGGACATCGATCCCGATTCGAATCCTTTCGAATCGTGCAGCCACACGGTGCTGTTCAGGCTCTTGAAACTCGCTTGGTCATCAAGTACGTGAGGCTGATTTTCAACTTTGTGATTCAGTGTATTGTTTGCATGGGTCGCGTTTTGTCTCTGTGTCAGTAAAAACAAGATTTTGTTAAGAGTGGTTTCTTGATTTGGGTATAATTTAGCGAATGTTTATTCTCTGCCCGATGATGTATGATGTTGCAACTCTGACGAATGAGACTGCCCTTTATCTTCGCAATTACAAATAAATCGTGGTGCGAGTTTACTAGCGTCCTTTCTGTTGAAAGCGTTTTCGTACAATTGCTTTTTTTATGAAAGATCTGAGAATAACAGAACGCTGTCAGTCGTAACCGCATGATCTCATTGCTACCAACTTGCTTGAATCTTGACAAAGAAGATTTTTCGTCTCTGCAGTTTCTTTATTACTCCTAATGCCTTTCCACAAAGTTAGCCACTGTTCACAGCTTGATGCTTGGGGGAATCTTCCAGAAGGTCGCGCAAACCTCGTTGCATTGCTGAAGGGTCGCGTGTGGCTTTGCCATTTTTTTTGGTTTGTTGGAACTTTTCCCTGGATGAAGATATTGCAAATTTCCGCTGCACGATAAAAAAACGCAGCGGCAATTATTCTGCAGTGCTTGGACTCGAAACCCCAGCGGCTGAGTGCATTGGTGGCCTTTTTGAAAAAACACCCGTTTGTTTATTGTTCGGCAGACGTCCTTGTCGACATCTTGCCAGACATCGAGCAACTCCTCCGTCGAGACGAACTCGCCGAATTGCGTCGGGACGCGTCGTTCGAGTACCTCCTCCGAGCCAGCTTCGAACAAGTGCAACGCATGCAGCTGCTTCCCTCCTCCGAGTGATGGACAATCGCAATGTTGTTGCGATCCGTAAATGGATTGGTTCGAATTCGTGACAAACGAAAGCAACGCCTCCGTCGGCGACCCCTGGGCGGCGCGCGTACCACTTGCTGGCGCTGCTTTTGTCGTGGCGAGCAGTGTCTGGTCGCCCACGCAGATTTTCACTGCCAGTTTTTTTTTTCTGATTTAAAGCAGCAATTCACAATAAAAGTTTTCAAGCATTCTTTGAATAAAAATTCGCGAAGTCGAAGATTACGAATCTTTCTGGTTTTCCGGCCGACTTCCTAATATCTGCAACGGACAGATCGCGCATCGCGCCGCTGCTTTCGGTGTGCAGATTTGCTAAACTGTGTGTACGTGGAATAGTTGTGAGGCCTGGTCTGTGGAAGTGCAAGGGACATGTGAATAACGAGGGCACCGCTTCACACGCATCCAAACTTCTGACAGTGAGACATTCTGTTTGACGTTTCATGTGGGACAAACTGTCTCCAAATAAGCCTTCCGTAGGAGCTCCACCCACGCTTTGCGTGATGCTCGTGTCGTGTGTAACACAACGACGTTCGCAGGTGATGACCTCAGCATACGTTTGTCACTTCTGTGGTTTTGTTGAATGCATCGCCTTTATGCATTTTATCCTGGCAAAACAAGCCTCCGTAGACCTGTAGGCCGAGATGGGCTCGTTCGACTGAAGCGAAAATTGTTTTGAGTTAAAGTAGTTGATGGGTCTCCGTGTACGATGCAGGTAGCAGTTATTAGAAAAACAATAGGTTATGACCTATTTGCGCAGGACTTATTCAACATAAATCCAACACCTGACCAAGGAGTTCTATTTATTGTCTTGGCTTTAGTTGTTACAATGCCGGGAGATCTGTACTGCGGTGATAGACTCTTGAGAGTCGAGATTTTGTGACTCTCGGTTCGAAGGATGCATCATGCATGCCTCATTCTTTAGACTTGAAATTCGCGAGGAGCATGGCGTGGTAAAGCTCTGGCAGTTAAGCCGAATTATATTCTCGGGGAATGAACAACTCAAAAAAAGACGCATGGATGGGATTCACTAGTTTTAAGCTCAGAAATAACGATCTTGTATGGTTTGCCCAATTTCTCTTGAAGTAACTATTTTGAAGCAGCACTGAACATGGAGCTGGATATTTCTGTTAGCAGCCAACAGGCATTCAGGTCTCATGTTCGACTTCGACAAAGTTTCGGGAGTTTATGGTCAGGACTTCATCACTCGGTTGCGGGAGAAAATACGAGGCGGAAAGCGATCTTTTCCGCGTTTTTTGCATCGTTACCGTTTCTGTAGATGCAGTTGGTTGAGCAAGCGCCAATAAAGCTAGGTAAGTGTTTACAGGCTGTTGGGGTTCTGTGACCAAGGTTTTGGGCAGGCAGCTTCGGTGACAGTTTCAGGGTTCGACTCTCTGCGGACCTCCAATGTGACAGACTGCTTGTTTGAATATCAGTACTGCTCAGCTTCCGACACACAACTGATTCAGGCTGGACCAGACGGCAAATACAAACATTCATTTAGCACAAGACCTTCAGGAACGATACATCTTCAACGTGCACGGTCTGAACAGTCATATCTTTGTATTAGTAAGGTATCAGACAATCATTCAAGCGTTATTGCCAGAAGTCATGAATACATTCAAGTATTACCATAATTTAAAACACAAGAACCAATGTCTGTTACATCTGTTAAGAACCAAGAAAAATGTTAGTTGCAAAATGGCAAGGTTGAGGATAGTTTGGTTTGAGAAAGGCACTATTAAATTGAGTCAGCAGTAGTCTGCCGGAAGGTTATCTACTTATGATCGCTAGTGGTGCTGCAACAAAGTGCCAGCGCCGAAAATCCAAGTCTATTCCTCTGATTTATGCAGAGTTAATCTCATTGATGACTTGAAATGATTCCGTTCGGAAGGTTGGTCAATAGACAACAACTGTTTATGATCTAGCAGACTTGCTGAATCTGATAATACTGGAATAGAAAGGCACACCAATACCTCCCCAGTACATGTGGTCATTCTGACAATTTTATGTTTGTGATGTGGCCGAGTCATTTTTGTGGAATCACGAGACGAGTCACAAGTTCACAACCCCTTGGAGTCAGAGACATATAAAACAATTTCGAGTCGAGTCATGACTTGGTCGAGTCATTTAAACTGTCCATATACTTCGAGTCATTGGTTTGCAAGATCGAGTCAAACAGAATTAAAACATTTTCACTATATTGTTATTCAGCTTTCATGTCACTTCACTTCTCTCCTTCACTCTCAGTCAATTCCACAAAACAAAAGTATGATGCCGACTGCCACGGTCATGATATAGCCTACAAATGCTGCAGTAAACCACGATAATGTATCCAATATGATTAAGAGCTATTTGTGCCTCACTGAAAAGCAACAGGAAGTATGCGCTACTATTAATCATACAGTACATCATTGAAGCAAAAAGATCATTTCTTCGTGTGCAAACTAATTGTGTTTGTCAATAAGACGTTTGGAGATTTTGTAAACATGACTCTGACCCGAGTCTCGAGTCATTCACTGTCACTCCACCCGAGTGGATTCATTCGATGAAAAACCTTGACTCGAGTCGAGTCATCAAAACATAGTTTCTTAACGTGACTCCAGTCTTGTCATTGGCTCGATTCACGTCATCGCTGGTTTAGTCTATGTGTTTCTTGGCGTTGTCTTGTTATTAATGGGAGAAGCTAGTCGGTTTCCATGTGATGTCACAAGTGTTTGTTAGTTTTAATGTATGGAGATACACTGGAGCATATCTAATGCAAAAAACTATTGCAAATGTTATTTTGCTAAACACAGAGTTATTGTGCTTAGTAGTATCTAATGGACCGGTCACCTAATCGATTTTCTAAACCTTCAAAGTTCAAATAGAAGGTATCGGCTAAATAGCCCAAGAGCTTTATGGATTCGCAACTACAAGCTTGGGAATATTATCACGTTAGTTCTCAGAGCCTCTGAGAGCAATTTTTTTGCTTTTTTGGAACGCGGCTGTTTGTGGTTAGGCAATGAAATATAATGAATGACTCGAATCCGGTGTATGATTTTTATCCACCTGGCAATATTTTCTTGTTTTCTGTTGTGCTAAACATGCCAAGTTGTATTGGGCTTGGCCGACAGTTTCTGCATTTTTCTCACGTATAGCGCTGCTAGCGGAGGTTCTCGGTAACCAAGAAACAGCGTGGGTTTCCCCCATATTGAAATATTGTATGATCTTCTACCCTCAGTGCTCATCCCCGGCCCAATCAAAGCATTGAAAACATGTAAGCTTTCGGGCCTGGGCTTGTTTGTTTCTGTATTGTAGCTATAAAAGTGTTCCCATCTAAAATGCCACATTCAGTTGCGTGTTACGGCGTATTTAAAGGTTTGCTGGAAACTTTATGTTTGAAAGAATTTCCTTGTGGATTTGGAACATGGGTGAGTAATGAGTGATTGTGTAGATTAAAAGAGCTTAAGAGGTAGTGTTATGGCACTGGAATTTCAGACTTCAGCAACTATAGTTTTTTCTGACTTTGTGTAGTGTATGTTGCAAAACGTGTACATAACTTAAGTTACGTTACAATTTCATTAAAGTTTTGGTGTGAGTGTGAAATAAATTAGGACTTTGTCAATTTTTGCATATTTTGAGCTTTCAATCAGTGAAATGCATTGGATTGAGCTTATTTATCCACTGAATTCATGTTTCCGTTACTTAACCTATTGTGATTTAATTAATCTTTGCAGAAAATTGTTGATGAGAAATAATTTATGATGAGAAATAATTTATGGTTAGCTAGGTTCATATTTAGAAAAGAAAGTTAAAGTGAAATTGAAAAAAAAACGCTTTGAATTAGCAATTGTTTTATGTAATTTAATGCTTTTTTCATTTTCATTTTTAATTCTTATGGAAGTGGATATGCATTTGTTAGTATGCACTGTAGATACTATTGTCTACTTTGAGCTTTCATTCTTCTTCAACTCTTTTGCTTTGGCTGCTTAACCTTATTTTTATGTCAATTTGTTTTCTTCAGATAATATAATCTTTTCTAAAATCTATGATTTAAAAATCACCATTCTTTCGCATGTGTATTTCTGTTTTTTTAGTTTGAAATATGCATGGGTAAAGCCTTTACAGGCATATTTCATATGACATTCATAGGTAAGCATACCATATATCCCGTTTTAGCCAGGACAATCCCAGTTTAAAAGCCTTGTCCCTGCTTCCTGGTAAGTCAACCAAAAAGTTGCGGTGAGGCATTCAGTCAGCCATCATGAATAACATGTGGTCTGATAACAGAAGCAGAATGCTAGAGCAGAATATGAAAGCCCGTATCACCTGTAAAATTAATACTGACTTTTCCTGCTATGATTTTTACGAGAATATAAAATCGAACAAGTTTCTTGAAGAAAGTATTGTCTTCTAAAAAGTATGATTGTGCGAAGGTATAAATTTATAAATGCTTCAACATTGTTTTGTTGATTAATAAAATTTATTATTTTATTGTTTCTTAGTGTCTTTACTATAGGAATCCAAAACTACCTACATACCCCAAGCGAGATATGAACCACATTTATCTGATGAGGCTTGTTATTCTTAAGAATCCTGGTTTTCACTCACAAAAATATGGTATGCCTATTCATAGGTTAGTTATTTGTACTCCTGCTTACTATATTTTTGCTGTTACAAAGACATTACATTGGAAATGTTATTCACACTTCAATGAACTTGTCCCTTCACGAAACGGCTAGTTGGCTACCCTTTTTGATTATACTGATGCATGGAAACATATACCTTTTCAGAGAAATCCCAAAGAAAAATTTGCTGGTGGCAACTACTCAGTGACAATGAAAGGTAGTACCAAATACTTGTAATATCTGTGAGCTGTTTCGTTTGTTTGATACTTTTTATTGAATCAATGAGTTCAAATATAAGTGTAAAAAGTGGTGAACAAGCTTTCATATTTACGAAGTATCAATCATCCTTCTGATTTTTACTTCTTATATAGAATAAACAATGTCATTATGGCGTAATTAATAATTGCATAATTACTAATTTTGTGACCTGTGTGAAATATGGTATAAGCTTGTTTTTTTTCAAATTAGAAACATAAATTTTATTTGAAATTGATAGAAACTATTGAATTTGCAGCTAAGAAAAACTTCAGGTTGATCATTAGTTGTGCAATGCAATACTTTTCATTTTTTAGTCTTGTTACTCTTAATCATGTGTGTTTCATAACTTTTTTAAAAAAAATCCTGTCACTTTTCAGTGACCACTGCATGAATAAAATTTCATGATACATTAAATGCTGGTGTAAAAACTTTGTTTTTTTAAAGCAAGCATTCTAAGAAGTTTTAATTAATTTGTGCAAGTTTTCAGCATTTTGAAACTGTCAAATTAAGATTTTCACCTAAAATATTGCTTGTTTTCTGATTGTTTTGCTGAATCAGTAATGGTATTACTTACAGTTTGTTTAGGTTTTCTATGGTAATAAAATTTTTGCATTTATCAGTCATTTCATATTGCATTAATTTCCATTTCTCTGCATCGTGCAAATAAAAAATTATTGAAATCTCACTTAGCATTACAAATGTATCTGAAAAATTACGGTTTTTCAACAATGTGCATTTTTATCTAACTTTTTTTCTGCTCACTTCAAATGTTTGATGCTTTTTACAAATCTTACGAATTTTCCTTCCACTAAGTAGTGTTTCTGTATGATCATGAATGAAAGCTGTAGATTATGCTTCAGTGTTTCATACCTTTTCAGTATTGCCTAGTGCTTACATGTACCAAATAACACCTTCCCTGTGGTTTGCTATGCCTCAGGATTTCTGTATTTTTCTGTTTTGACAAAGCTGTTGCAAAGTGACTTAGACCAGATTCATTTCCTCTATAAAAACAAACATTTGATGTTTCAATTAGCAACTTGTCTTTAAATGAAAACGCATACATTTTGTCGTGTTGCCCCTGTTTTTTTGTGACCACTACCAGGCATTTGGGAATGGAATTCCTTCAACTTGAAACAATCCAAGGATATCTCTTGGTATCATACGTTCTTTAGATCAAGTTTAAGGTGTCCAAGTTTGGAGATTTTTTGTTTCATAAGTATTTTTATTGTTTGCTCCGTTTTAAATCTAGACTGTTGCCAGGCTACTGTTGCAGTTGACTGCATCGCCTTGAACTACTGAGGCAAGCACAAGAGAAAGATGGCAAAGATGGCAATTCGGGGCATTAACTAACAGGAAAGCAACCAGCAGCAATAGAGCTCCCTCACTGAGTTCACTCTACTACTACTAGGTTGCACTATTATTACGTAGGAATAAGTGAACTACGATAATTCGCTGTGGTGACTATCACAGTGACTTGTTACTCATGGGCACCATCTAGCGGTGACCATTTATTTACATGTGATGCCATCATCTGGGTGCCACATCACTTCCCTCTCCATTAGCTTGAAGTTCTATCACTTATCATCCACACTTTAACTCTCAATTCACAAGTTCGACCCTTACCCTTCGGTTCAAGACGATCTTCAACGGAGGATGTTACTGAGAGGGGCTTATGGCATTTCTCTCAGGTCCCTTATAGGGAGCCATTTGTTGCAGTTGACTGCATCGCCTTGAACTACTGAGGCGAGCACAAGAGAAAGATGGCAATTCAGGGCATTAACTAACAGGAAAGCAACCAGCAGCAATAGAGCACCCTCACTGAGTTCACTCTACTGCTACTAGGTTGCACTATCATTATATAGGGAACTACGATAATTCGCTTGTGGTGACTATCACAGTGACTTGTTACTCATGGGCATCATCTAGCGGTGACCACTTATTTACATGTGGCGCCATCTTCTGGCCGCCACACTACTCAAGCAACTTACTCTACTGTTGTTAAAGGTTATTATTGACTTCTTTAGACTAATGGCAGGGAACATTATTTTGCACAAAGTCTTCACAGCCATTATGTGAAAACAGTTCAGCATATGCTTCTCCAATACTTTTATGCAGATGTCGCTGCTCATCTTTTGGATTTTTGCTAGCACATAAAACCAGCTCTACACATTTCTCCAGAAAATGCTCCCCACACCATGACTGAATTTGGGTGTTTCACTGTTGGGACTGTGCATCTGGGGACAAATCAATCAGATGATGATGTGTGTTGAAAGGTGGTGAAACCCATCTGAAAAACTGGAAAGTTGCATATTCATTAGAAGACTAACTTCCTTCCACGGTTCTGGTGTCTAGTGGATGTGTTTCTTAGCAAAAGCAATATATTGCTTCTTCATGCACACAGTTAGCTGTGGTTTCTTGGCAGTTTTGCAGCTAGGTTAATGCAAGTTCTGAAGACTGCTACACTGATCAAACTGAGACATTTTGAAGATGCTCTGGATGGAGATTTTTCAAATCTAGTGCTGCTAACTGAGGTTTCATCTACATTTCTCGTTAAGTTGTCTGTAGCATGTGATGCCTTTCTTCTTCTTCTTCCACATCCATACTTGCATACTCTTTGGATCTCTATTGCTTGGCAGCCCTTTGCCTAATGCCAAACGCTTCATAATAGTTGATCCTGCTCTTCTACATTCACATGTTATTTTTATGGGAACCTTTCTTTGACTCCATGTGGCCTTCACTTCACTGCAAGAATGTGGCCTTCTCTTCATTAATGATGATTTCCAGGGATTTTTAAACGATACTACAAAAACATGCACCTTAGTGATACTCTCTCCTCAAATATCTGATCTACTGTAAAATGATTTATCCTGAACTATGTATTTGTTCTGACCACTAAAATAACCCTGCTTTTGACATTCATTGTTATATCGTAATGTCAATATTACAAACTTATATTCATAATGACCCATTGTTGAATTTTTTTGTGCTTCAAAATCAAATGAGCGAAGTAATTATTTAGATCTGATTTAATGTTTTTGTGTACTGCACACTGCAAAATATTGATGGTTGGTACTAAATTATTTAAAGCCAGCTATATTGTTCCTTCTGAAATGGGTGGGCAATTAATTTGGTTCAGGGGCCGCTTTTAGAAGGCCGTGCTTAGCAGAGGGCCATACCTTCTTATGAAAAATAGAAGTGAGTTTCGGTTCAAGTTATCCCAATAACGTATTGGGATAAGTTGTAATTGGAGGAAATTTTAGGTTTGGGGATTTTTCCTGAATACTTACTGTGGCCTGCAGGTTGCCAATTGCCTACCCCTACCCTATGATATGGCCCATGTGTCTACGCCAAGTTGGTAAATAGCATGAAAAACAAAACACATTTCATGAAATCCAATATATACATTGTACATGCTTCTGAATTGCTTCTATGCATTTATAGCTTGATATTCTTTGCATGTGAATTATATGAACTAGTTAAAAGCTTATATTTTCTGCTAGTAGAGATTTTTGCTTCATTGCAATTTTTTTAGATTATGGAGTTCAGTATGAAAAAATGGAAGTATTGCAAGAGTTTCTCAATTCTGGGACATTTGATGTGGACACTACATGGAGCAAAGAAGCTGCTGATCTTCGCACTTTAGCTGTCTTAGAACCTTGGAAACTTACTGGGAATGCAGGAGTTGAGTTTATTCACTCATTTTTTAAAAGCCTGAGGATCATTGACAAGCAAGTAGGTCATAAAAGCAGTTTGATGTTGAAAAGCTTTTATGTTTTCATGCCATTTCAAATTTTTGATCAGGTGACTGAAATTGACTCCAGTATGCTAAGACTTACAAACCTGGAAAATCTTACCGTAAGTGTCAACCTTCTGAAGGAGATTCCTTCTGAACATCTTCCACCTACACTGAAGGTAGCAAATGCTTTGCAGGTTTTGTCAACTGAAGTTTTCAAGATTACTTGCAATAACTATTTCTCCATGCATTTAGAAAACAGACTTTGGAACACAGATTCATAAATTAGCATGTGTAAACGACAGATGGCATCTGTAGGTCTATAAATGTAAGCCAACTGCAACTATTTTCAATGACATTGTTAAACATTATCACTTATGCTGTGCACTTGGACTTACAAAAATAATTGTTTTAAAGCTAGTTACTTCAGAACCTGGCATTAGAAAGTCTTCATTTCTATCCCCTGCCAGATTCCTGTATGATTATGATTGAATGCAGTTATAGCTAGTGTGCTGTTTCAGTGTTTTGCTCCTCTCTGTGTTGCCTGACTGTGTTTATAATTAACACCTTCTCTGCAATGTGCTAGGACTAACCATTTTGTGTTCATGTGCTATTTGATTACCCTTGTGATATGGACCATGAGTCTGAATCAAAGACGCAAACAAATAAATCAGTAGGAATCATGGTGAACATGGACAGAATAGAATCATGTTTGTACATGACTGAAAGTGTTTTAGGTGCTGCATCATGCATTCTGCTAAAATAGACAATTGTGAGCACCTATGATGCATTACTCAAAACCAAAAAACGATTCATTGCATGGATGTTTTGTTCCCACATGCGTTGTTATTGCTTGATGTATCAGAAAAACATTTTTGGATATTTGCAAATTCGTCACATAAACACCAACATCCTATGAAGCTTTTGTATGCATCACGATCTTCCTTTTCTAACCTACCTTTAATGATGATGCTGAAGCACCAAAACTTGGTATTTGTTGCAAGCATATCTCTTATATTTTAATCAACGGTGTGTACAAGTAATAATGAACTGCTGTGAGCTTGCTGCAAAATTTCTGTAGCCAATGTGAAGAATGGCACTGCAAACATGAAAGAAAAACAAGAAAAACTGTGACGGCAATCACATGGTGTCACAAAGCATTAAAAGCCACGTGGGATACCTTCCGGTGTTAATAGCCCATGACATAACTGGAGGTTTGAGCCAGGAGGGGCAAAGCTCAGCTGAGGGGGGTCCACCAGTCACCGTAGGGGGCCCACTAGCCAAAACTCAGAAAAAAGTTAAGAAATGATAGTGAATCTCTGGATGTTGTGTATGTTCATGCTAGATAAAAGAAATGAAAACACTCCGAAAAAAGCAAAAAAACAACAAATTGAAGAATATTACTATTAAAATGTAATCTAAACCAGAGCTTCCCAAACTATGGGTCGCGACCCCTATTTGGGGTTGCGAAATATAATTTTGGGTTAGTGAAACAAATTGGCTTTACAAACCAGATATAAATGTTTTTGTAAACTTATGGGACGTTTGAACGTATCATTGACATCTAACTTGCCAGGGGGGCAGCGTGCCCCCTTGCTCCCCTGTCAGTTACACCACTGATGATAGCGTGTGACGTCGCGGATGATGCATGAAGTTTTGCTACAGGTTAAAAATACATAGAGGCATTGATGGAATTTCATTTTATGGGGGTGCATGAAATCAAACCTAAAGTTTGTTGCAAAATGCTTATGTTATAAGACTGTAAAATATATTAAAGTTGTTTCAAAAACTACATAGGCACAGGATCTGGTAACTAGCAAACTTTCTTCAATTTCGAAATATGTCCATGCTTGCATTTTTTTCATTCTTTACCGCAAGTGTACCTTTAATCCAAGCTAGCCAAAAACCTTGCTATGTGCGTGAATTATTTTTCTTTAGGTTTTAGAACTATGCACCAACTGCTTACAAAGCATAGCCAACTTATGCAAGCAGCCACCTCCTCTTTTGCATCTTGGTTTGTCTCATAACCAGTTGTACAATCCAGATGAATACAAGTTTTTCACTGTGGAATATTGGTAAGCTTTAGCTTGCAACATTTGCTGTTTATATGAAAAGCTGTTTTCAAAAGATTTCTTTTTTCTAGTAACTCTCCCGCAACCATTGATACACTTTAAATAAGAGTAATTTTGGAAAGTCGGCGAAGGTCTGGATCGAATGAAGTAGGCCTAAATCAATTTTCATGTTTGATGACATTTTTTACGTACGAATTGACAGGCCCGTAGGTAGGTTTTGAGGTTTGTGAAGCGTGTGCGGCCGGGTTGCATTCGCACACCTTCAGTGTGGGATTGATCCTCGAACCTCGGGAAGGATGGATTGTGACGTCATAGATGTTAAGTCCGCGCCAGACGAATTGGCCAAAGACAGCTCTTACTTCCATGTGCATGGAAGTCACTTATGAGTGTCGCTTGCTTGGTCTTTCCCTTCTCCTTGCTTTGGCCGTCTTTGCTCACATGTAGCGGTCGCGCTAGCGTGACTGCTACATTTGGGAGGCAAAATACATTTCTGGGGGACATATTTTTTGTTTTTTAATTATATGTTGAAAACAAATTTCTGGGCACAACAAAATTTGGGGGAGCACTGTCCTCAAATACCCTCCCGCGGCTACGGGCCGTTCATACAGTAGTATTTGGAACTAATGATGCTCTTTATCAGTTATGATTTATAAGAGAGGCCAAAGCAAGTCTCACACCAGCACATTTTTTCCTCTCCAGGGCTCTTTATTTGCAGTCATGATTTTTTTAAAGATCCTGTTGGTTACGAGATGTTCGTTTTAAGATAACTCCGGTCTTTGCTTGAATCTGAAAGCAATACACCAGCAGTTTTGTAGAGGCACTGGCACGGGGCGTGCCCAACTTTCTTGCGTTTTAGGCGAAAACTACGTGATTATACGTTTGTCTGCCCATATGTTGCTGCCTGGATGCGCTGGATGAAATCCGCTGAATTCATATCCTCTGATTGCTATCTTCAGCATTTTAGTTCTGTTTATATTGTTAGGCCATACACGTTGCCATTTCAATTAAGATTTTCGGATGACAAGATCACTTTGGTGCAATCGGTTTTGACGAAGACAAGTTGTTTCTAGCGAAAAACGTGTTTGTCTGTTAAAAATTCCTGTAGTTGGTGAAAATGGTTCCAGGATTATCTTAATGGAAATTCACATTAACGCAGAGGTTGTGTCAGTTTGGATTCGAAACTTGGATTTTTAGTCGTAGTAAAAATGGTATTTTCTAGTTGCTAAATCGCTCATAACAAGCCTAAGACAAAGCTAAAACAAGCAGCTGATACAAATAAATAAACAACTGTTTTACATTTTAAAAATTAGAATGACTTAACTTGCCACATTCGTGCTGCTCCGTTCTAAGTGCTTCAAAATGCTTCGTTTGCAGCTTCAATCAACACAGTCGGAGGTGGAAAAGTTTTGCAATTTAATGCTTTAAGCGAAACCACTCATTTCCATCAGTAATAATAGTTTTGAAACTGTAAATTCTGAAATGAATCACCGCCTGAAATCATTTTTTTGAAATGAAAGGAAAATTCAGGTGGTGATAACATGTGCTCTATTCAAAACACGTGTTTTCGCTTTTTTCTGTCTGATAAACACTTGTTTAATCCGCGAGTGCACGCAGAGTATAAACTGACACACACAGAACTTAAAATTAGTGGGAACTTACAGCATTTTCATTCCAAAGTGCGCCGCCATTACCCATTCCTTGCCTGTCATTAACCATACGTTATTGTCCTTTGTATCGGAACAGACGGTGGCAGAAGCATAAATTGCATGTAGGCGTTTTGCGCGCATAGGGAGAACTGCGCGTAAACCTGATGAGTGCTGAAGGTGAAGCGCCTCACTTCGTTCTCCTGGGTTTTTGATGCAAAAATACGTAGGCCTGCGCGAAAAAGCTGTTTCATTTGCGGGGCCAATACGAGGTCTTCCTAAAGCGCAAAAAATTCTTGGTCTCTACTTGGTTATCTCGCATTCATGTTGCTCATTTCCCAGTGAATCATATTAAGCTAAATTAAATTTATGATCGTTGCGCTGTCCTATCCCTGCGCCTTAACACTTTGGCAGCGCAGTATTTGACAAAGAGGAAATTGTGCATTTTTATGCCCTCATTCGGTCTGTGAATCCATAGCAATTACTGTTGACTTTGCGATACTTTTTTTCTGTTTTTGTGGAAGATTTGTTTTTATGGAATGTGATACTTTTGTTTGTTTGTGTGGAACTGGTTTAATTTTCGTTATTTTTTTTTATTCCTTTTGTGTTTCACCCCTAATTTCACCTTTGAAAACATGTTGTAATCAGTGTTCGCTCCAAGAAAATTTCACACTGAGCAAATGTTTGTTTTAGTGCGCACGCGATTGCACAGCCATGTAGACGCACACAACCAGGGAAGCGTTTCAAGCGGTAAAAAGGCTATGCGATATATATACGATATTAAATTTGGAATGTTGAAAGCGCGCGAGAATGAGATAGCACTGCGAAAATGCTCTGCTGGTACTGCACATTTGCGCACCTTCGAGGGAACATTGACTGGAATGTAGCAGAAAACCAGAACTGCGACCATTGACTTCAAATATATATTCACAAATCAAGCTACTTTCTAGAAGAAAATGGTAAATAACGTAAGCTACCGCTCCTAACCTTTCAGTTTTTTTTTATGCTGGTAAGGAGAAAGTTTCATAATACTGCTTTGTACTCTATTTGGAGCGCCACGAGTGGTCTGCGGATGCCCATCTCCGCTTGCTTGCGCCGTGGGTTACTTTAGCAGTGAATGCTGCACTGTTTTGTTGGTCAGTGGCAGAACCCCGTGTAGTGCTTTCCCTTGTACCCACTCATCAGCACCAAGCACGAGGCTGGGCAGACCACAGGTGCTGTTTCTATAAGTCTTCGCTACGACCCCACCCGGATTCAAACCCGGCCTATACCAGCTTCGGTGGCACGCCCTCGTTCCTGCTGTAGTGTCTACACTTTGCGTTGCAATTCTGGCAAATTAAAACCTTTGATCTTTTTCGAAATGTAATTTGCTTCGAAATGCAATAAACTTTTCAGAAAGGTTTTGTGCTTGCAGAAGAGTTTGAGTCTTGCAACGACTTGTCTTCCTATAATAACATACTTTGTGCTGCTGCAAGCTGAGCAGGAAATTGTACCCGCTTCGCTGCTGCAGATACGGTATAAAATTTGTTGGGAACACGTGGCTGCTTTAAAACGTTGGAAGTGTTACTGTTATTTAAGTTGTGCGCTGATGCAGCTAAAAAGCTCTATTATTGTATGAAAGTGCTGGTGTTGCAGTTGTATTTGATGTTCGCAGCAAACGCCAAACAAACGATCTTCTTGTATTTCAGGCCGTTTCTCATGTCATTGGACCTTAGTTACAACAATTTTACTGGGTTAGTTGATCTTGTTGAAAGGCTGGTTTCTTTGCCAAATCTAAGAAGCTTGATTCTACAAGGAAACCCATTATCAGTAAGGCCACGTTTGGTTTGCTTTGCTAAATTTCACATGCACTGCATTCGTATTACGTGCAATGGCCATTTATTTGCATTTGAAGCAAACTTTAAGTAAACTCGCGTTACGATATTTGAGCTTACTACTTAGCTACATTTCGGCAGAAAATTACCTTGTCAGTTTCGTAATTTAACATGTTTTGAAAATATTGCGTAGAAAGAAATTTCACCCCCACTGGGTGTCACGTGCTCTGTGCACTCCGCGCCGTGAGTCACGCGGCTACGTCATGAGTGAATGCTTCAATGGTGGCGAGTCATGGGCAGCACATGAAGCTTCGACCACGAAGCTGGAAAAGCCGCAAAATAGGTCTTCGATGTAGCCTGACTTAGAATCGAAGCCAATCTGCAATCTTGAGGAGCGTTTAGTTTGCCCACTGTAGGCCACTTAGACAGCAAAACAAAGTTTGGGTAACCAGTGCCAGATTAACAATAGTAGCAAATGTGGCAATAGCGACGGGCTCCGCGGTCCTTTGTGTTAATTTTGTTCGTTATTGTATGCAAGGATGAATATTAGAATTTAGGTGCCCGAGGCAGACTCACAGAAAAGGGGCCCTATGTTTTACACAGAAACTTTATTCGCTGAAAGCAAGTTAAATTTGTGTTTTGTCTGGGAATTTGCTTCTGCGTGGAAGTACATTTCACATTGTGAAGCTTGAAGTCATTAGTTTTTAAATTGTTCTTTATCTACACATTAAAGTTGTTAAGGGGCCGCTTTTGTCACTTTTGCACATAATTTTGCTTTATTTTGACAAACATATGTTTTGCCTCAGAGCTTTATAAATGTGGCTCTAGTAGAGTGATCAATAAGCGTTTTAACGAAACAATACAAAAACAAAGCGCGAAACTCTCAAAAGGGGGCCCTCACGCATCATCTCTGCAAAAGTTGGGACCGAGGCGACCGTCTAGTTAGCCTCCCCTAAAATCCACACCCGATTATGTATATAGAATTTTAAAAGTCTCATTGACAGCCCTGAATTTGGTATCTATTTACTGGCCTTTGTGTAGTGTACTTGAAGTCTTCTTTTATAAATTTGCGAAATGATTTGCGCACTTATTTATCTCTCATGGCAACCAACTGTATTGGAGAGCGGTCATTTTCTAAACTTTAGATTGTAGAATGGACAAACGAGCACCATCAGACAAAACAAGCTGAACAGCTTGATCCTAAAGAGTATCGAGCATGAACGTCTATATGAATTAGACACTGCCAGTATCATGAACAAATTCACTATTTAAAAAAAACAGAAATTGCAATCTTAAGCAGAAGGTTTGCTGCATTTGACAATCGACTTCGACACATACTTAGACTACACTGTTTATATATAGCAATGATCAAATTTCTGGATTAGTCAAGCAGCATTAATTACTGCTTTCGTACTGTACCTCTGAGCTGTCCAGTAATGCATTCCTTCCTAGTAAAAAGATACGTATACGTGTTTTTTGAAAAAAAGGATATGTACCCCATCATGTCTACCAGTTACTATTTAAGACCAGGTTTTGCGTACTTACAAAATTTAGTATAATGGTAGTCACATGGATGCTCACAGAAGTCATGATTTAACAGTTTGCACTTGTTCAAGTGTATTTTTAACTTATGGCCCGCGCTGTTAACATGCTGCAGGCCACGCGCCATCTCTAATCCGACACTGTGGGTAACATTTCGATAAACCTAGGTTTCAAATGTCACGCACCTTGTCGGTAAATCGGTGAAACTTAACATTTAAAAATTTTCATTGTATTTTATTTTACGATTTTGACATATATTGCTTTAAACTTTTTATCATTTTGGAAGTATTCAGCACAGTTAGCGCTAGCCCGTTATGCTCTCGCAGCAAGTTGCAATACTGATCTTGTATTTCAGTTAATACCTGGGTACAGAGGTCATGTCGTCGATGCTCTCAAACAATTAACAATATTCGACGACACGAACGTCACCGCCGACGAAAAGCATCATTTCAAAGGTCTCGGTAAAAAGAAAGAATTGATTCTGGATGAAGCACTCTGCACTGTATCTATTGGAAAACTGAGTGGCATTCCAATGCCTGACGAAATGAAGGTTGTTTGCGTGTGCTGTCTTATATCAGTTGCCTGTTGATCTGTATTTTTCCCTGTTCAGGCGACAACTTGCAACAGAGTTTTATGCGACCTGTGGTCAGGGCCCACGGGAGGGGGGTGCAAGAGGTACATCGCACCCGGGCCGGTAGGTACGGGACCCGGCGGAATAGAAGTACGCGCTCTAAAGTTTTTTTTGTAATCAAACCCAAATTACTGGTATAAGCCGGTTGCTAGTATAGCAATTGATATATTACTAAATCTTATCACGGGAGCTGTTTTATCTATATTCTGATTACTATAAAAACAAGCTATACACGTTTTGACGAGGGCCCGAGAAACTAGGGTCCCGGTATCAGTCTTCGCACCTCTTGGTAAAATTTATCTCAGAGACCCTACCTGTTGTGCTTTGTGAAAAGTTTTTTTTGCGGGACTATGACCATCGCATTCTTTTTAAATGAAGATTCGGATTAGTGTTTTTTGCCTCTGTTGGACTATCGCCCACTTCGCCAACTTCTTCACTGATATCACTTTTATCCTAAAAGCTCAGTCTTAATGTGGGGCAGGTCAGGGCCCCAAGCAGGGATGTGGAACCAGGTGACGTCCTTCACAATGACTTGCGAAGATCGTGATATTTTGACTAGCTCTTCTCTGGATATTTGTCGTTTGTCAGGAATTAAAAAAATAAGCGCTTTCGAAATTATTTTACGGTCCAAGCAGTTGTTTGCTTAATGCGACTTTGTATAAAACAAATGCATGGTTTATTTTGGTTTCAAATAACTCAAATGTTGTTTGATTATACCGCCGGCATTTGGAAATAGTTCGTTCATTCTTTCTTGTTTTCTTAGTTGGAGATTATGAATTCAGGTTGCAGTAATATTTTGTCAAAAATTAAAACAGGTAAAGTTTCAGGCAATTCTTCCTGCGTAGCTTATTTTGAACCCAGATTACAGAAAATCGTGAAATGTTCTCCGTGTATGGTAGACCTCCCAGAGTAAAGCTGTATTGCCTTTGGAAAACTTTTAGATGATGACCCAAATGAAGTGTTTTTTTCGCTTTTTTCAGGAAGATGAGGAAAGACCTGATTACCCAATCATAAGCACGCAGTTTTTAGTTCACTACGAGATGCTTCAAGACAGCGTCCCAAAAATCGCCCCACTTGAAGGTCTGTATATCTCAACCTTATCAATACATTTTCCGTCGTTCTAACATACAGGTTGACCCAAAAAAACAGCATCCATAAAAATCGTATTAAATCCTACAAATATCCAGTATACTTCAAGCACTTTGTAAGTTTTAAACTTCTGTCTGTGTACAATCATTACCCAAAGTTTTAGTCATTGAAGCCCCTCGCATAAAAGTCATGTTCTTCCCAAAATGTGCTCCAAATGACCTCCACGGCGTTGGAGTCAAACTTGCGTACGTCGTGAACGAATCCCGTACGGTATCAATGTTTCTTTGCATCCTAGTACTCACCGTCCGACCAGAATAAGTATCCATCAGACTTTTTGAATAAAGATTTTGCATAGTCTCGTACTGTCTAAACTTCTGAATCCAGTCAAAAATTCTGCTTTCTGATGGAGCATGACGACACTGAAATTTTCTCCGAAAACTTGCTTGCACTAATTTGTATGAATTGTTAGCGAAATAGGCCTCCACGCAAAATGCCTTCTCTTTGGTTGACCAAGACATGGTGGGAAAATCTATTGTTGCAGTATTTCATGAACTAAGTCTACCTGAAAAAAAAGGGGAATGATTAAAATTTGAAAATTTTATTCACAGATTTGTGGGTTCTGTTTTTTTGGGTCACCCTGTGTTTCAAACAGAACACGTGTGGCTGCCAAAGCAAAAGGAACGATGCATGTTCGCACAAATCAGATGCTCCATGCTGTGGTGAGACGATAACCCGTTGTATCGCATCATGTTCTGGCAAAGCGCTGGCGGGCAAACTTTGCAGAGGGGGACGTCATCACTGGGTCATGAAAACCGAAAGGTCTGCAACTTTTGAAATCGATCGGTGTTTTTCAAGATAGTACAACATGTAGATGTCGACAACATAGTTAGTAAAGATAAAAAAAATTGATTTTCTTTGTCACGTCATTGGATTTGCTGCATATGTTCGCTGGCCGCAAAGAACCCCACGATTTTTCCCACCCTTGTGGTAAACGCATGTCATTTTGTGATCTTATTTTGTATTAGCTCTGCAACTGCTAGGAATACCTATTCCTATCTCGTAAAGCACTTGCATTTTACACGGATTAGTTTGGGCCAGGGTTCTTCAAACTTTTTTACACAACACCTTTTGGAGAAGCGCGACAATCCTACCATCTTTCCAGTGAAATTCTTCTTATAAAGGTGCCACGAGAACATGAACAACCGCTGTGTTAGCTTCAATACAACGCAGGTACACTTACAAGACACAAAATCGTCACCAAAACCATCCTTTGTCGTTAGTGGTAACATTTTAGCTCGAAATATTTCGGAAAACAACTGATTTTTGAGGTTTCCCGTTCCTTGCTGGCACACAAGATGTGCAGTGCTATGTGCTTAACTCAAAAATATGTTAACTTGTCATACTAAGTCTTTCGTCATCTAAAGCCGCTCTATACTGACTTCAGTAATTTTCTTCGCTTGTCTTAAGTGTTTCCAATGCTGAACTGTCCATAGACGATACTGTAAGAAGAAATAGAAAAAATTCGGCTTAACTTGTGTGCGGCTTCGTACCCTGCCGCGATGAAAGCGCTGTTGCGTTGCGACATTGATTTGCCCAACCTCTTGAAACAAGTGGGATGCCTTACCTGGGTTTGCTTTTCCTGAATGCTTTTCAACGAGGCACTTTCATTACATCTTTGGACAGTGTCTTTGGTAAATGAAACCCATAGGTAACTTGTCATCAGATGGGCTCGTAGTAAATCTATACCCGGAATATACAAGTCTTTACGTTTTGTTATGAAGCAGCCACTTTTATGCGAAAAACTACTTTTCTCCAGAAAGCAAGCTGGTAAACATATCTTTATGGCACGGAAAGCTTTGTGACAATGGAAATTTTGACGTACTAGTAACGCCTTCGATATAGTGATTAGTATAATGGCAGTCGGACATTCGCACTGGTTATGTTCGCGTGGTAAATGCAGTGGTTAAGAAAATCAGTGACCTTGCTTAAATCGTCTGATAGGCTTAGATTTCAAACATTTTTCCATGTGCAAACCAGAATAATTGGTTTATTAAGCGGGGTAAGGCTTCCTAGTAGAGTTTGGTGCAGCTAAAAAGGCGCCCTAAAGCAGGGGTTTCCAACATTTTTACTCTTGTAACCATACAAAGTTTTGTTCTGACCTCGCACCCCTTGAAATTTATAATCAAGAACTAGCTTTCAATTGTTTAGAAGATAATTTAAGTTTTTTAATATGTAAACAAAATCAAACATACGGACATAGGAAGTTATCATTCAATTTCCATTACTTCGACGTGATGGGTTATGATGATAATCAGAAATCAGATAAGCATCTATTATTATCTCCACTCGCAACTACGTAGAGCAGACATTCGCATCTGTCCAAATTAACAAAACACTCACAAGAAACAACTCACACCAGAATGAAAGGCAGTGCACACGACTTCTTTCCTCTGCTTTACGATCGATTCACCTCAGAATTATTTTCTAAGAATGATGAAATGTGGCATCCACACGTGTATATACTCAAACTACCCTGGAATTGTCCAAGAAAGTATTTATCACGTCACAAAAAACAGCGAATAGTGGGTATTTACGTCTCAACGTCTACACTTTCCTAGTGCCTTTCTTCTCTGTTCGTGATTCTCCGGTATATTCCCTTTTCGTCATGTGACGAATGTCACATAGTAAACAGATACATTTTCTTTCCTGTCATTAGTAAGGCGGACGCTTGGCACACCCCCAGGGGTTGTGCGGGCACCTCTGGCTTGCCCTAAAATATTCAGACGCCTTCTGGGGGGCGATGAGACTACGCTAAAACACTGCGGCAAATCCGCACGTTTCTAAACATGACGTGGAGTGAAAATAGAGAGTGTGTTTTTGGGTAATGCATGCGTTCAATTTCATCTCAGAAAACGAAAACCGAAGCATCTACCTTTCTAGAATGTTGTTCGCAGCAGTTTGAATCTAATGTGCATTTGCTAAAGTTTTGCCACAGCTGGGCTTCATTACGTTACATTTCGCCTGCACAGGATACCTTCCCTCTATTATTCTCTCTATGTTTTTCCTTCTCTCTCTTTGTGTCTGTTTCTCGTTGGTTTTGACATTGTGTGAAGAAATCTTCAAGCTAAATCATATGAGAGAGGTGAGCGGTGGTGCTTCAGTTTCCAAGCATGTCTGTGTAATAAGCAAAGGTTGTTAGGTGCATTTCAACCTTGTGACTTCCTGCTGGGTGAGAGGTTGCTTTTCTCAAAAACGTTACTTCTCTCTCATAGTACAGTATTAATTAAATCCTTACCTTGTTATGAATGATTGCAGTACGTGTCGATCAACCAATCACATTTTGCATTACAATGCCAAATATTATAGTGTTCGTCAGCATTCAGTTCATTTGATGCCTCGATTAGAACCAATTTGTATGTTTTTTGTTCAATGATATGCTTCTTCATCCAACTTTTGCATACTCGTACGTCACGTTTCTGATGTTATTGTGTAGAAGTGTTCATTTTTCTCTGACCATGCAACTTTTCTGTATGACGGAATGCAGTGCTTGCTGGGACGCTGTTTGAGTGCTTATTCCCCTTCAGTATTGTCTGCACGTTCCACCTAACACCGACCCCGTGATGTGTTGTAAGCAGAGGCGTAACAATGGGGGTCAAGGGGGCGCAATTCCCAGGCGCTGAATCACTATGGGGGCGCTGAATCACTGCGGGAAGCGCCAAAAAGTCCCAACAATGTCGCAAGTACTTTCTTCAACAGCGCATTTGCTTCCGAAAGACCTCAGGTTCGAACATGGGGGCACCAAACTTGCTTCTTGCCCCAGGCGCTATCTAGTCTTGTTGCGCCCCTGGTTGCAAGTAAGGATTTTTTCTGTTCTTATGTTTTTTTAGTAAACCCTGTGACGTGGACCTTTAATCTTAGCCACACGGGTAATAACAAAATAAAATAAATCGCGCTGTGGTGGCCAAGTGAAACTGTGAGTTAGAAAAAAATCAGAGTTTATAAAACTAACTTCAGTTACATCACAATTTGATGTGTCATCGCCATAGCGGTAAAAGTTGAAACCTTAAAGCTTGCATGACGAATCTTCTAATCATGATGCCACGCCAACCGACCGTGTGAAAATTGACACTTGCAATGAACAAAATGTCTTTATCCGCTGAAAAGGCTTTTCTGTCAACCCTTTTTCAGATTTTTTTCAATTTGAAATGTTTAATCGAATCATCACCTGCATACGGGCGCGGATACGCTTCGACGCGCGCACTAATTTCAAATACAGCTCCTTGCCACTTGTGACAATGCTTTACGGGGGGTCAGAGTTTTCCAGGCCCTTTCGGAGTGCGATTGATTTCCGAGTTATCAGAACAATATGCACAGTGCTTTTCTAAGTTTTTTTTTCAATCTATCTGCCTCGTTTGCAAGAGAGCAGCAGCCACAAGCAATCACTCCTGAAATATTTGATGTCAAAGAAACTTGTTTGCTCACAAACAGCGATTGCTGCAGATTCAACAGCACAAGAAGTAAGCCTTCCTGCTACTGCTCAAAGCAAAGCTTCAATGGTTGAACGCGCTGAGATCGTCCTACACGAAGCTGCAGAAATGGAGTGGCAAGAATCACCAATGAAAATTGATCACAGGTACGAATGACAATCCCAATTGCAGCTCGGCCTCAGAATTCGCCCTCTTACGGCTATGCCAGTGTGGTCATTCACTCAGCACGTCGTTAGATTGAACGTTTTTGGAATAGTTTTATAAGGCCATACAAACCCACGCAAACTTTCATTCATTTTCATCCCCGCTTTCCTCTGGGGAGAATCGCAGAGGCAGCAGCCCTGAGGTGGGCTCGGAATACCTCACGATCAACAGCAAATTTAGACAGTTTTGCTGGCTCCACACCCAAACGGGATCAAGCAAGGTCGGAGATGCGGTAACTCCACCTGGTCCTTGGACGACCCTGGGCCGCTTTCCCGTGTGTGTAGCCAGCAGGAACCTTTTCTGTTAAAAATGTCACTGTTCCATAATTCAGTTTCAAGTCTGCTACCACCTACACAGTATGGTTGAAACCTAGCTCTTATTGCGGTTTCGAATTTTTCAAGTTTTTGGACATCTCTCTTAAGTTTCTTCCTGCGCTCCTGGATGCAAGTTTTCATGTCCACAAGCGTTAATGATATATTGTTTAAAACTTTTTCAAGACATTTATTAGTTACTGGGGCCTATATTATGGCGTTTTGCAAAGTTGCCGCAGTGTTATTTCACTATTTTTGGGGTTTGTAACTGAGCTAAAATAAAATATAAGTGAAGCATCCCTGCTGCGCTAGATAAAATGTAATACCTTGTCGCGGCATGTGCAATAGCATCTAAGCGTTGTTGGAGCATACCGTAATGTGGACCAGTCATCATTTGCTGTTTTTGTTTATCAAAATGCATTAAAATATTTAAAACGCATGCGAAGAGTCATTGAAAACGTGGGCTGCTTACAATACGGATTCCCTACATTTTGTCTATAACCAGTTTGCTTTTCATTTACTATATATTGAAGTTGGCCTGTTTTCAGGAAGCTTCATGCAGCGGATGATCTTGTCACCTTGCGAGACTTTGTCCTGAAAGGAATGCAGTTTAAAATTATGATGAAGCAGATATATTCTTGGCCAGTCACTCCTTCTGAAGAATCCCCCGACCTCGTATCCAATGAATCACCTTCAAAGAAAACTCCAACAGACGGGAAAGACAGCGTCATGAAAAAGGGAAAGGACGCGAAGAAAACACCAAAGGTGGCGTCTGTGTTCTTTTCGTCACTGATTTCACACAGTTTGTACGCTTCTTTGGAGCACTATACAGTATGCTCGTCAAACAACGGAGTGGTGATCCAATCTTTAGCAGACTTTTCATTAAACCCACTTCTGTTGATAACCCTCTTCCCTAAAAAATACAGACTTGATAAGCAGCTGATAACTTCTGATGAAACATTTTTTTCTACGTATTTCTTTCTCCTCAAGAACCCACGCACGAAATCAGCTGTTTGCTATACTGTATCTGTCTTCATGAGAGTTCACACTATGGGTATTATTCAGAGTATGTATTTCTCCTAATCAGTAAACAATTTTTGTTGTATGAATCACGTGGAACCTATAAATTTTCTGTCCTGTATGGTGCATCTGTTCAAATGTTTGTTTTTTTGTGTTGAAAAGCTATTTGGCATACTTGGACGAGAGTTTTACGGTTTCAGCGGTATTTTTGAAGGTTTTCACCAGATGAGTTTATTTTTGCAAGGAGTTGCAGTGTGCTGGATGAAATCAACACAGTTGCGCACGGGATGCTGTTTCGCAACCGGTGTCTATTGGGGTTTATTCAGTTCCATGACCCTTTAGCATCCAAGCAGACAAATGTTTGCTCTGCAGCAGTAGGTATTTTAGGCGAGGAAAAAGACATCTTTCTATTTTCTGTGAAGGATCCAGCCGCTGGATAGGTCATGTGCAGTGTAGTGGAGAAACCTTCACTTTTGGTATAGGTGCGGCCATCGAGAATTTTTGGCCGCGAAAATTTTTCTTGGGTCGTTCTGGCCACGTGCTCGAAGCATCGCAGTTGAAACCTCTCCATTCGGAGTGGAAGTGCATCAACATTTAGGGCTTTTCACGATTTTCACAGCTGTGACTGTCACGCCGTGAGTTCTTCGCAAAAATCAGACATCTGCCGCTTGCACCTGAGATAGCACTCTTTCAGTCATTGCCTACTAGAGATTCATGACCTTAGTGGTCGGAGCAAAGACCGATTCAAAAACTGACAACTTTGCGGTCTTCGAAAGCTCGCGTTTTGTGATCACAGAGCGACGAATCTCACGCAGACACCCATTTGCTTTGCCAATCCGTGTATCAACTTTCTTGTTCTGCCTTTTGTTATTTTTGAATATAACCGCAAGATACTTCAACTGCATGAACTGTGGTAGTGCTTCGCCATTTTTTTGCAGCGCGCACTGACTCGGGTTTCTGGAGAGACGCAGTTCCTTGGTCGTTTTAGCGCTGATTGTCAGTACCGCTTGGATGCATGCATCAGAAAACCGATCAAGTTTATGCTGAACGCTCTGTTCAAAGGATGCAAGCTGTACGAAATCGTCCGCAAAAAGCAAACTGCTGATCCTGCGGCTTACAACAGTAACAACTAGTGTTTCCAATTGGGGGCAAAATTTTAAAACCCGGGCTTCGGTTAGCTGAGAAAAAAACATGGGAAAACCCGTTCTTTTCGGGTTTTGAAATATAATGCAATTTTGAGCGATAAAAACTCAATATCATTGTGAAATTATTACTGTTGGTCTCTGCGCAATTTATTAGCGAAGCATTTATTAAGTTAAACGCAGTTTGTCACTGATGTTTATAATACTGACGCATGACAATCAAAGCACACTTTCATCATTCAGTCTGTTTCTGAGTTTTGTGACAAATAGTACAGTGGCTGAAAAAGCCCTCTCTGGTTCCACTGATTTGGGCTTGATTGTAATTGAGGCATGGAACAGTTTTCAAGGTTATTTGACCTCTTCTTTGTAGCCTCAAAAGGACTCATTTCCTTTTTCACAATTTGTGATAGGATCTCTTCCTGAGCCGGAATAATTTTGTGGTCTTCACTATCATAGGTCACATGGATTCAGTGCTTTGATTTCAAATGTTTGATCAAGCTTTCGGTGCTTGAACCACCTCCTTTTGTATAACGGAGCACAAATTGCACTCTGGTGTTGGTTGAGCATTGTTGTATAAGGAATGGCTCCAAGCTTCTGATTTTCTTTGATTACTAATGTCTTTAAACTGCATGTGTGTGATTAAAAATGTACTCTTAAAGTCGCTTCTAAAGGAAAGACAAATATTTCGTGGAAAGTTATTGCAAACTGAAGAGGAACGAATCGATTTTGCAAAGAATCACAGCTTGTATGTGAACTAACTACAAACTATTAAGTACGAAAGTACGACATACCTTTGAAGAACTACCTCACGTGGTAGATATTTAATTAGGCTAGCGAAAAGACAAAAGTTCGCGTAGACACCTATTATGTGCAAAATGACCTCACGATCCGTCTGAGTAGGTCAATTGAACGAAAATACAAGCGGACCAACAACGAACGTACGATGGTAACCAAGCAAAACCCGCACCTCGTGCCTCATGACAATAGGTGAAAGTTCAAAGGTGCTGATTTGGCCGTTACACTCCCAATCTTGAACTTCAATGTTATCAGAATCGGTAATATTTGAATGCAACAGCAATTCCAGGATTTTTCAAATACCCGGGTTTGGTAGTTGAAAAATCCGGGTTTCGGGTAGTAGAAAATAGCCAAAAACCCGGGTTTCGTGTTCGGGAAAACCCGGGTTGGAAACACTATCAACAACCTCGGCGAAACGGTTGCGACTGTCTATCCAATTCATATACACAATGCAGAGGATAGGCGCCAACACACACCGTTGTCGGAGTCCAACAGCCACAGCGAATGGTTGTGATTTGTCACCGCCGATGCGGACACAAACTTCTGGTCAGACATACAATGACGTGACGGCCATCGGCCATACGACTGTCAACTCCATGTTCCCTAAACACTCCCAAAGCTTTGTCACGAGGAACCCGGTCGTATGCTTTCTCGACATCGACAAAACATGCGTTGACATCTTTGGCATGCTCCCAACATTTTCAGGAGAGTGAAAATTTGTTTTGCAGTGCAACGACCGGGATGAAAACCGCACTGGGTTTCATCCAGCTTCGGTTCAATTATTTCGCAGTGTCTTTTTCCAAGACACCTGGCATACATTTTTCCAGGGAGGATAAGGAGAGAGATGCCCCGAAAGATGGTGCATTCACTCCGTTCCTCCTTTTTTGTTGGTGTGGATGATCACCCGCCTTTCCAATCTTTCAGCGCCCTTCAATAACGCCAGGCCACCTGACATACACGAACTCCTTTATTCAAGGTTTTGGACAAATCGGGTCGAATTGCATCTTGCAGCCTTCCACACCTTCAGTGTTTTAACAGCTAGAAAGACTTCAGTCATTCTGTTTTTTCTTCCAATTGCAATTCCTGTGTGTTCGATGATGTGATAGTGACTGGGTTTAAAACATCTTCGAAATATTCTTTCCATCTGTCAAGGATTACACCACATTGTTGAGTAAGACTCCATTTTGGTCTTTGATGGATCAGGATTTGCGAGAACACTTTGTTGGCTTGCCAGTAATTGGAATCTAATTTATATCCGAAGTTCTTCCAAGATTGCAGTTTGGACTTTTTCATCGTGAGGGCTACTGACTTTCGCGCCTCAGCGTACTGTGAGTGCGAAGAAGATTCGTATCTCTTCGGAAGCCAGGCCTGGTAGGTTAATTTGTTTGGTCTAACAGCATCTTTCATTTCTTCGTTGCTTTACCTTTCCGTCTGCATATCCGAGCAGCGGATGAAGTTTCAACTGTTTTGAATAGCTGCCATTCCAGGCCCGAAACTAGGTGTTAAGGTTTGGGGGGGCAGATTGCTTTTGCAGGAGGGCAAACTTTTTGATTTTATTATATGTTTAAAACAAATTTTTCTGCGCACAACAAAATTTGGTGGGGCACAGCAAATCAGGGGAGAGCGGCCCCCGAATGCCCCCTTGTGGCTACGAGCCTGCGCCACTCCACCTCCACGTCCGATGTTGTGGACGATACCCTGTCTGAAAAGGTCTTTCTCACATTCTTGTCCACCAGGACCTCCCACTGTTTGCTAAGACCTCCTGGTCTTGCACGTTTTTGTAGTCCCTGTTTGTTTTACAAGATGCAAGTTGCAGCCTGCCAGGCGGTGATCGGTCGACAGTTCTGCATCCCTTTTGACGCCAACGCCATGTTCTTAGTAAAATCTTTACCTGCATGTAAACTAAACGCCGACAGAGTTGTTAATTTTTGTTCAAGTTGTAAGCGTAAAAGGTTTAAATGTTCTGTGACAGATGCTTAGCCGGGGTTACCATATCTGAAGAAGGAAAATTCCTGACAGTCTCAATGCCGACTTTCTCGCGACAACAAACAAGCGCTATAAGGCATTTTTCAGTATTTTATTACAAGTACTAATCCACCGCAAAATAGCATCACTATCACAGAGAAAAATATCACAGAATTGGTACACAAAAAGCTACAAGTGATCAAATACAAAAAAGCATGTTTTTTCCTTTCCCAGTCCTTGACTGTATTCATATTTTTCATCGGATCCTACAATAAGATCCTCTGAACCTGTCCAAATTCCGGACATTATAGCATTAAAAAAATTATTTTCGGACACTAATTTTAACACCAAAATTCTGGACATGTCCAGGAAATGCCGGACGTATGGCAACCCTAGCATAGCCAGAACAAAGGTTAGTTGGTGACGCAAAATTCTCTTTGAGAGACACGTCTTGAAAATTGCAGATTTTTGACCCATTGTTGGCAAAGGTAGACTGAGACATCATGAAACGCATTTTGGAACCCACAAGATGTCAAGTCAACCACTGAAACCAATTCGAAATATCGACGTTTGCGCAACAGTACATTTAACTGCCCATTTTCACAACGTTTGGCATGTCTCTGGTTTGCGAAGCGGTTTTACCACATAATGGAAAGGACAATGAAATTCGCGAAACGGACCCATTTGTACAAAGGCTGTTTGCTCTTTACAAGGCGAGGCACAAGCTTGTTGCTGTTTCCAGATTTAAATGCCGACCGACTGTTTTGAACTTGCAGTCACATGATATAGATAACCTTGTGGCACTTGCTGCCTGAGGTTTTGCAACCGTTTGTTCCGCTTGAAGTTCGCAAGTTCGATTCCGCATCAGTCCGCGTTTTCATCGGAAAATGTCGTTTGTTTGTTGATTAAATCATGGTTGACAGTGTCTTTGTCTGAGTATTTTTTAATGTTTGAGACCGTTTGGTCCGGACGTGGGCGCTGTTTCCGTCTCAACATTAGCTATTTATTAACAAAACTTAGCTAAAGTTATTCCCGGCTTGCTCTTCTTCTGGTTGTTTCAAGTGAGCTGTTTCGTAGGATTTGCTTTATTTTTCTGGATTCTGATTAACAATAGCCGACCAAATTTCCTTTTTTGTAAAGCAGAGGTGGAATTACCTTCTTGCAGACCGCGTGCCTGGTGGAGTCTTTAGTTTTCAACCACCACAAATCTTCTCTCTGTGTTATTGATGGACGAAATGTCACCTCTTTGTTTATTTATCAGGATAAATGTTTACATTGCGTGTAACCTCCTTGTTTACAAACCGTGTCATTTTGGATTGGTGTACGACGAAAATGTGATTCAACTGTGATTGCTGCCCCCGGAAAGAAGTCGTGCTTTCAATCCACTTTCTGTTGTTTCTTTTTGTTTTGATAAGAAACGCAATGGGAAAATGCCACCAGTATACAAGTTTTCTTTTTCAAAAATCTGCGACTGTTGCATCAACATACTGCTACAAGTATCTCACAGGTCGATGTGTGCATCTTTAAGCAAAAAGAAACAACTGGCTGTTCTAACATCACGTCTTCTCCTGTTCACTTGATACTAATGCCTTCGAGAAGTTGTGACAGCTCTTGTTGCTACAAACCAACGAAAAATACTTCATTTTTAGAGTTTTCTAAGAAGATCAGGCAAGAGGAGTTCTTTGGAAGCAATGAAATCGCTATTGAATATTTAGCAGAACTTTCCGTTTTTTTGTGGTTTTATGCAAAATTAGTCTTGGTTTAGTTGTAGGATTCATCTGCACCACTTCACATCCATTTTCTTCTGGTGCGATGTTCTTGTAAAAAAATAGTTTTTTTCCTGTTTTTAGTGCAGAACATTTTCAATTTTTCGATATATTTGCTGATGAGATTTTGCCTCACAAGCACCTAATCTTACGATTTTGCGTGAATGTTCGTGTTTATTGTTAAAAATATGCAATTGCGGTAAGGTCAATATCATGCATACCTTTGCGCGAAGCATTTCGAAATGTTTGCATGAGAGTATGTTTTGCAGAGTGCAAAACCTGACAAAACCAAGAGGAAGGAGGGATCGAGAATGGCAGAAGCCGAGCAGCTCAGAGAGGACCCCCCTGTTTTCACTCAGATTGGCGCCTACCTTTTGCCGTTGTCCCGTTTTCTCGAAGGGGAGAGAGCAATTGAGATGTTTTGCCACTGCGGCGGAGGCCCAGCACCCAGCTCTACACAAGAACTGGAATTACTGCAAAACGATCCTCAGGAGGTAAAGACAGCGATGTTCGGTAATTGACTGAGAATTGCTCTAACCTATATATCCGTACAGGAGAAATGCGGTGCATGCAGCAAATCAGTGGCGTAGCACGTCTAAGTGCCGCCCGGGGTCGACCATAAAAGTGCCGCCCTTTCCACCCGTCAAGTTTGCTTACAAAAATTTTAAATGGAAGTTTATGTTTCGTGCTAATTTAAAGATATAAGGATTAATAAAGCATCTTCAGAATCGCAATCAAACACTAACAAACTGAAATGTGTCTTGTTTTTTTGTCGATTATGATTCTTGCTTTTTCTGCTTGTGGCCACCTTTCTCATTATTAGTTTTTCTATTTTTTGCTTTCTTTGCATAGGCATATACGAACCCCACATGTTTCGTCAAACGTCCCTCCCTGTTGGTTTTTAATCTCCGGTAAGCTCACCGCATGACATTTTAATAGCTTACTCATTCCAGGGGATCAAAAAGAAAAATTAAGGGATGTGATAGCGGCATGCCTACCTTACAAATGTATTCATTTATGTCTGTTAAAATTTCGTGTAGTATCCCCGTTTTTAACTAAAAATAGTATTATGTACTGCGTATAACAGGCTATATAATCAATCTGATAATATGATCTCAGTGATGTAAAGAACGTTTTATTGTTAACTTCACGTTTCAGTAATGGATTAATCTTCTTAGAATTCAAACGTTAACTCTATGGGCACTTGCGCGGAGCCCTCTATAGGTGCAGGGACCCATTTTTAAAAAATATTTTAAACAGGTTTAAAACAGGCTGTGGTTGAGAAGCGCTTGCTTGCAGTCTTCATCGTGACTTGCGCACTTGGTCTAGCTGTTGTGTTGGACCTCCTCCAATTACACGTGCATGGTGTTATTCCTTGCCTTTGTTCGTTATCAACAGAACCATCACCAGAAGGTCTTCAATTGGGAGACTACATTTGTGCAGGGGGGACTGACATTCTAAAATTTGACAAAAAATCCACTGATTTATAGTGTTTCATATTTCAATTTTGGGGGCTTGTAGCTTGTTTGGGGTCTCAGCCCACCAAAGCTCCCGTGGCCATGAGACTGGTTACCAACAGACGTCTATTTCGAAAACTGTATTACCAAACTCAGCAGTGATTACAACATCTTACGTTCGACGGTTATTGCGATGAACAACTTTATTCTGTGCAACCATTGCGAAGCTGTAGGCCTACAACCATTTCGCTTAACGCTATTTTTAATAAAAGCGTTAACCACAAGCATATCTAAACATATCGTTTACCCTTGCGTTAGGTTTTCAGACTAAGGTTCTTGCTTGCCTCAAATTAATAAAAACGAGAGCAACACCTTTTTTAAACTTTTCTTGTTGAAATAACTTTTTCTATGACTGCCAATGTTTGAAGTGTACCGTTGAACAAAGGCGACTTCACGAAAACCACGTTGCTTATCGTCTGGCTCTTATTCACTCTACTTGCAGTTGAAACCTACAATCTGAGCTGAAAGTTACCCACGAAAATACACCAACTGCATTACCTCGCTCCAAGAACGTCATTTTCCTGCACCATTACGTCATGCAGAAAAACGGCAGTTGTATTGAAACTGAGAAAAGTTATCTTTGCAAAGTTACTTATCTTTGCAAAGTTCTTCACTTCAACCGCCAAAACGTAATGCAGATAGGCCCACCTAATGACTGGACTACAGCTTATGGTAGTTATTGAAAATATGCCACTGAACATTAAAAAATAGCATGAGATGTGCCAAGAAATGTTTTTTTTTTAATTTTGACGACGGCAATTAGCGGCATGCCAACGCCTGAAATATGCTTCTTACCGGGCAGTTTAGGCCAACGATCTTGCCCAAGGAGCACCACGGCGAGT
>Ga0210059_1000945_pt1 | contig 41405 bp, 31 predicted proteins | sample Ectturendosymbi2_FD_188042 | JGI IMG/M metagenome (GOLD analysis project Ga0210059, IMG submission 188042) | Ecteinascidia turbinata endosymbiont from Florida, USA - Sample 2 (SPAdes) (version 2) | ecosystem: Host-associated > Tunicates > Ascidians > Unclassified | place: Key West, Florida... | reverse complement strand
GGAACAGATTTCAAATGGGGGGCCGGGCATCAGTCGCCCCCCCCGCTGGCGACGGCCCTGGTCTTGTCCCTCTTCTTTTCTAACTTGTGATGTTCACTGATATAGTTTTTTGCCTTTCCACTGTGGCGATACATTCAATCGTATTTCTTGGCACAATAGCAGTTTTACGGACTTCTGCGCCTCCTTTCACAATGTTTTCCATTCAAAGACCCTCCTAGAGTAGCTTACATCTTTCCATGGGCGCAATTATGTGCGGGATGCGTATCCCCACTTTTTCAGACAGTGGGGATACAATATGCCATGTCCCCCCACATTTTTTTCTTTAGGTTTCGTAATACAGTGGTTTCACACCAAGCTGTCCCCCTCACATTTTACAACAAAATTGCGCTTATGCATCTGTCAACCGCACGTCCGGATGGCCACTCAAGACCAACGTTTTGCGAACACACTTTACTACCAGCTTTGTCTTGCGTCACAAATACAGTGCTCGCACCTATAGCTCTTTGCTCTGTTGTTGGCGTCAGACCTATTTGCTAAGTTTCAGTGAAAGTGCTATTTACTATCAGTAACTCTCAGTGAATCTATCAGTCCTTTCAGTGAAAGCACTATTTGAGAAAAAAGAGCCTATTTTTCAGTTTTTATTTACCACAGCTGGTGCTTTGCTTGATTCATTCATTTTAGTTTTGAATTTGCTTGCTTTCTCTTTACTTGCTTTAGTTCTTCATCATTTCACAAACAGGCATCATTTACAGATTTGAGGACTGAAGATGCGTAGGGTTAGGTGAAATCGATTTCATGTTAAAAAAATTTGTTGATGGGCTACATTCGACGTCGTTGCTTTTGTGGAGGCTGGTTAATTGAAGATAAATATGTTTCAAATCCAATCATCGAAAAATCATAAAATCAGAGCCAAGTTGGCTGGCGCGTCGAAAACTTGTAGCAAACCTAGAGCTTTTAAATTTCGAGTGAAGTAATCACATCATCATTACAGAAGATGAATCGAGTCAAATACTGTCACTAAAATCATGACTCGAGTAGAATCACTCCATCAGTGGATGATGGCGTAATTGCACAGTCATTTGTGGATTTGTTTTTACTTTATGAATATCGTTGTTTTCTTCAGTTTGAAAAATTTTTGCAAACATGACAAACTTCGTGACTTTAAAACAATGTGCGCCTGACTGACTGACGTTGTGAATTTGATTGAATCGAGTCATGCTGCGCAGAAATGACGTGACAAAGTAGGTTGCAACGTTATCGCTCGATTCACAATCCTCAAGTCATAATCTTTTTACCCGTGAGTCATGCCTAATCATTTTTAGAAAGTCTTACTGGAGAAGCTCTTTATCTGGGCCGAAAGCAAGAACCATCAAAAGGGAAAACTGTTAAACAACTAGTACAGTTTGAAACAACTTTGACTCGAGTTATCAAACCAATGACTCTAAATTATTTGAATGTTTTCGTTAATTCCCTCTGACTTGAAAAAAATCTGTTCACCGTACTCTGAACCGAAGTCCGTGTGAGTGCATGACTCAACAAATGTGTCTTCGCCGCATCACTACTTTATACTATAGCAAAGAGAGACCGAGAGAAAAATTATTTTTGTTTTTATGCTGCTATACCGAGTACCGCTCGCTATGGCAACATTTGACTCCAATACTGGTTGCACGTCTATAGCGTGTTGGAAAGGAAGTGGCTGTGCACAGTTGCTGAAATAAAGTGCATGATAGCACAAAATACAGTAAGTGGATTGCTGAATAGAATAACTTTATTGTGAATTATTCGAAACGTATGCAGCAAACACTGTTTGTCTGGATTGATAACACTCTGCTTGAGTGGCTTTGTCAGATGTCCTATGTATGTATGGTTTACACATGATTAATACCTCATCAGCTATGTCCAACCCGCGGCCCTCGCGCCGCATGCAGCCCGGTCGAAGTTTTTGTGTGGCCCAGCTTAGGTTTTCACTGTAGTAATACTGACAACTTGTCCTTATTTCGATAAGCTAGAATTTCACGATTTTGATGCAGGTGGTCCTCCTCAGTGCCACTTTATTATATTTTGCAGCTGTTGCCATTACAGTTGGGATTCGAACGCTTTCAGTAAAGCCAAAGACAAAAGTAAGCCATTCAATGTGTGGACCTCATGAATATGTCATTCAGTGTGTGTGCAGCGCTGGTTAAGATAGTAGTGACATAATTTTTGGCTCAGTAAGCTATTTGGGTTGGACATAGCTGAACATGCAGTAGCTAAGGTCTCTTCCCACTGGATTGACAAAACATGAAGATGGGAAGTTAAAACTTTCAAATAGAATAGTCAAAGATTAAGAATTTTTAATACATTCTATAAAAAACCTGTGAAATGGACAAAATGAAGCAAAAATATGTGCATTAGATAATAAATGCAATTGGACAGGATAGCCTCTAAGCTTGTATATGCATAACAATGAACAAATGAATATTTCCATTAGTTTTATTTATTTTATTTTTTGCGTTTTTGGCTCAGCCACATGTCCTTTATCATAGGGGCTACTTAGAGAACATAAAAATTCTTAGTAGTAATGCATCAGTTCACTGGGTAAATATTTAGGCCTATTAGCATAAGCAAGTAATACTAAAAAAGCAAACACTCAAACAACCTCCAACAAGGTTGTTTCCGTGTTTGCTCAACACCATATAGAAATGCACAGTGGGATAAACAGTACATATTTGTGAAATTCATCAGGAATGTAACGTAAGTAAACAAAAAGTTAGATGAAGATGTATATCACTGAACAAGATCATTTCACATTTGTTAATCAAGGGGTGAAGATGAAGTAAATATTTGGCATAATATAGTGGCTAACCATTTCTTGTGCTCTTGTGTCTATGATCGCGTCTGTATGGGCCACGAGTCTGCAATAAATTACTATTATTATTATTATTATAGTAGTTAATTTGATGCTGGTTAACACTTGCATTTCTCAAGGTATAATGTAATGCAAAATTCAATAGGCAATATCATAGGTGATATGGAAGTATTTGATACTGAACTGTGTCATGTTCCACTAATTGACAAGCATGTAAATTGACATGCAATGTGCATATATGAAGTATTTTTTTGCAAACTAAGACTTTAAGACTTGTTTAGCAATGCTAACACATATACCTTTCGGAGAAACATTTGGTGTTGTAAATTGTGTATAATGTTGCAATCAAAGAACCCAAGTGGCAGATGTGCAAAACTTCACACTGTTGTAGCAAGAAACAATAGAGATCACACAGATTGATGGCTACATTATTGCTTGCTCATGCCACTTACATATGAGTGCTATCTTTTATGCACATGCGATTTGTGGACATTCAACATTCAATGACACCATCTGAGAGGTTCCAACAACATCTTTTCTTTTTTTACGATGAATCACATCGATCCCATATTGTTCATGAAGATTGCACTTGGCATGGCCTGCACATCCTGGTCACAGCATCATTTTGTTGCAATCCAATAGCCTGAGCAGCAAGCACGCAAAGATTCATACTGTGGCAGCCAGCAGCAATAAAGATCACATGTGATCTCATTCTATGGTGGCTTGTTCATGCCACTTACATATGTGTGCTGTTCTCAATAGAGATCAGTAGTTTGGACAGTATAGCACAACATGGTCAATGGTCTGTTCTTCTGTGCCACACTTACAAGCCACAGAAGGAGCCATACCCCACTCATGTAAGCAGGTGCAGAAACGTCCAACACCAGTGTAGAGGCAGTAAATCTGGACCCACACTGTACTGGGTGGCCATCCTAGGAGTGTGGGTAATGATGTCAGGGATAAGAGTGCGGGGTCTAGTATTGTTCTCTAACTACTCTGCATTCCATCCATGATACACCCAGAGCACCACATTACTGTTGTTGTCATTAGGTGAACTCTTTTTCACCGTTTGAGCAAGTTGTTACTGTGGGCTGCTAGGCCACACTGGTTCTCAGAGCAGGTTTTGGGCAGAAATTTGATTGTCTCATCATCCAGAACCATCACGCCATGTAGTCCATATGGAGGCAATGGATTGGACATTGGAGACAACAAGGTGGATGGCTTGTTCGTCAGTGCCACACTCACAGCCGCAGAGGAGACCATGCCCCATTTGTGCAAGCAGTGATGTAAATGTTCCACACCAGCGCAGAGGTGGTTGAGCGGGACCCACACTGTTCTTGGAAGTGTCATTCCAGCAGGGCGGGTACCAGTGTCAAGGATGAAACTATAGAGTCTTGTAGGGTTGTCCAACCACTCCACATCAGTGATCCAACTAGAGCACCGCATGTATGTTGTTGTCAGGTGAACTGATGAATTTTTGTGCGACAGGTACAAATACGTGTCTTGATTTGAGATGCTGTGCTTTCCCACCTGGTGAATGAGTGAACACTGAGTAGAGCAAATCTCCAGGCTCCATGGCATGGTATGCTGCAGCAAAAAGTGGTCAAGGTGTCAAACAGTTGGCACTGTTGCAGTTATGATTCGAATACTTTCAGTACATTAGGTTAGACCATTGGTTCCCAACCGGGGTGCCATTTACAGTGCCCAGGGGTGACGCGGGCTAACACGTTTTTTTACCATATCATTAAAAATACATTTTCAAACTGTCATCAAACCTCAAAGCAAATTGCTATGGGTGCCGTAAATTATTATTCTTTTCTGTAGGGTGCCGCAAGACTAAAAAGGTTGGGAAACACTGGGTTAGACTATACTTAATTTGCTAAAATCAAAGTAAGTCATTCAATGTGCAACCCTCATTAATATGTCATTCCATGTGTGGCCCTGATTAAGATAGTGACATAATTTTTGGCTTAGTAAACAAGAGTTGAAAACACTTGAAAAAGCGAAAATTTTCATTGGACATAGCTGTCTTATTATTGTTGCGATCAGAAATCCTGAGCGGCATGTGCGCAAAGCTTCGCACCGTGGCAGCAAGCAACAATAGAGATCATGCTCGCAATCTCTCTTACTATTGCTTGCTCGCGCTACACATATGATGGTGTTATTCTTCCCGCGCATCCCGTTCGTGGTGAATCACACAATCAACGCAACACCACCGGAGAGATTGCAACAACATCCCCTCCTTTTTAAAACGAACAACACCGATCGCACGTTCTTTGTGTGAAGGCTGAACTCCGCATGACCTTCACATCCTGGTCACAGCACCATTTTGTTGCGATCGGAAATCCCGAGCGGCATGTGCGCTAAGCTTCTGACCGTGGCAGCAAGCAACAATAGAAATCATGCTCGCAATCTCTCTTACTATTGCTTGCTCGCACTACACATATGATGGTGTTATTCTTCCCGCGCATCCCATTCGTGATGATTCACACAATCAACGCAACACCACCAGAGTGGTTGTAACATTATCATAAAAACAATGAACTACAAAGAACTCTCGGCTTGGTTTTTAAGAATTGTTCTGAATTAAAAAAGTGAAAAATATCTTGTACCTTGAAATTGAAAATAATTTTTTTTTAACATTACTATGATACTAAAGGCATAACCTTAAATTAATTCATAGTAAAAACTTAAGATTATTTCAAATCCATATATTGTGTAGGTGTAGATATTTGAGAAGAATGCTTATTCTTGTTTGCAAAAATTTGCTGTTCCAAAATCATTTCTAGGGTAATGAGTTTTGACTAAATATTAATTCAGCATAATGTGTAGCCATAACACTTGCATAAAAAAAACTATTGTCCAAATAATAAAGAAATCCATGGAGGACTTGGCATCATGTCACAACTTCTGAAAAATGAATTTTTGAAACCAGTTTAATTAACTTTTATTTTTTCATTTTTCATGTTTAGTTTTCATTCTTTAAAATTATGCTTCGGTACTCTAATTTTGACATCCAATACTGAATGGTAACTGGCTCATAATATTTTATTCATTTCAAGCTGTGCTGCCATAAAAAATAACTTATAAAAATGATGATGAGGTTGTAACAACCAATATACTCACACATTAACAGCAAATTTTTAATGTAGTCATGGCTGTATACTGAGTGCCTGTGTCTCTTCCCTACACACTTTATTCCTGAATTTTATATTTATTTGAAAGCTCCTTTTGATTTTTGCTGTAATCTTCATTGCTGTTAAGGTACGTAAAGCGTAGTTTTGATTTTATTGTTGCAGGTTTTGCAACAATGCTTTAGTTTCTTATAAACAACTTTGGTTTTAAATTTTATACGTAGTTGAATTTCAGTCAAGTTGCAGATTACTCTAGATCAGGGATCACCAATGTGGCACCTGCAGGCACCAGATCAGCTGCAAGGACTTAATAGGTAGCTCATAGTTTTTTTATCAATACTGAAATAATTGAAGGTAAGCAAAATTGTTTATTTCAGAAGTGACCATCAAAGTAGTCCCCCTTTCACATCATTTGGTACACAAGAAGTATCTCTCAATTTATAAAATGTTGATGACCCTTGCTATAAACCAAAATATGCCAAATTTATTTCATGTAAACACTGCCTATGACAAATCAAGAATATTAGACAGCTGAAAACACTTGAAAAAGTGAAAAGTAACCATTGCATGCAATGAAATCTATTCAAATAAGGATCACAGTGGACAAAATGACTGTTACAGTATAGTTAATAGAGACTCTCATATGAGGTTAAAAGTTGATGTGATTCACAATCCACAGTTTTTCCATGGTTGACGAATATAATGAAAACCGTGATTTTTCAAAATCAGCTAATCCTAATCACACCAAAAAATAAGTGGCTGTTTTATGTGAGATTTTAGGTGTGGTTGCTTTGTATTAATGCATAACCGCAGTTACAATTTTTGTGAAAACTTATTCACATTTTAAATATTGTGTGCGAATGCCTTAGCAATAGTCAAACTGATGAACTCCATGTCTCTTTTTTTTGTATATTGTAATTTTGTCATTGCTTATTTGATAAAGATAACACTTTTTTGGTTCTGAATTTGGTCTGCTGCTCGATATCTTGAAAGGCAAAGGTCATATATTTGTGGATAAATTTGTGAATATCTGGTGAAATTGCATCTTAAATTCCAAAAATGTTATGTTAGACTAAACCTGTTTTTAAAGGTTATTATCTTTTTGAAAATGATGTTTTGGCATAGAGGCTAGCAATGCTTTCTGCTCAGCACATATCCGTTGATGCCTTTTCTACTCAAAACAAAGGGACAAAAAGCATTCAGAACCAGCAAAAGGTAAATGCATAGGACTTATGTTGTTACTTTTGAGCATTTTTGTAAATGAAGTATACTAGAGATAAATGCACACCTTTATAAAGGAATACATGAGGTGCATCATCATTGTGTTGAATAGGAACAACACTAAATGTTTAGCAGGATTTATCCAAAATTGATTTTGGAATTGAAGTTAAACATTGGTATTTTCTATATAAGCTTCAAAAATTGGCCCTAACCTGTGTTTGAAGCTGTTCAGCCTTTGTTATTGTTTTACGATATAAGAAAAGTTTTGTATGCAAGTAACCCCACAGTATTTTTTCCAGTGCTTTGGTGAATAATCACATCTTTCTGAATTTTCTTTAAAAATATTAAGCTTTTTGCATTGGAAGTAGAAATATTCACATATAAAATTTCATATAAAATTTTTGCTTAGAGTGAAGTAATTTCGAGATATGCGAGTCCCATTGTACCCGAACAATCAGCTAGTCAACATGAAATTTCTAGAAGAGTGAGCAAAAAAGTTGAAACTCCTCAGCAATCCAGGTATGCTCACCCCCTTTGTAATTATAAATTTGGATGACAGTTTCTAAATTTTTTCTACCTTTGTATTTTAGCTTTGAAGAACCTTTTCAAACTGATTGTTTTTATATTTTTTTACTATTTGCATTTCTGATTGATTGTGATTTTCCCAATAATCATATTTATGTAATATCTTCATTGGCGATTAGAATAAAACATGAGTGTCACCAAACATAAGCATAATATCAGCAAACATAACTCCGCACTCCGACTCTGCATTTTCATCCCCAACACTGGTACCCATCACCCCAGAATGACCCTCCCAAGAAGGGCCTGGGTCCAGCTTAACCACGTCCGCACCGGTATCGGGCATTCCCGCTCCTGTTTTTACCAATGGGGTATGGTTTCTTCTGCGGCCTGTGAGTGTGGTGAAGAAGAACAAACCGTCGACCACGTTGTCCTCCAGTGTCCAATCCATCAACCTCCCCATGGCCTGCATGGTCTGATGGTTCTGAACGATGGGTCAATCGAATGGCTGCTCAACACCTGCCCCGAGATCTAGTGCGGCCAAGTAGTGGTTAGAACAACTGGCTCAAGAGAAGATGAAGAAGAAGCAAATATTAGATTGTTTGCAACCATATTTCTCATAGTACATCCCAGTCTGAGCCCAACTGAGCTGAGAGTTCATCAAGTAAATAGCAAATAGATGCAATAGATGTGGACTTAGAAGTCCACAATTGTTTACCTCATTGGTTACAGTGAAATGGTCTGAAAATCAAGTGTCCCATTGTACTAGCATGGTCTGATAAATTTTCCTGATCCTTATAATTGTATGGTGTGATTCCTACAAATTGAGTCATGCACTTCGGAAATTACTGCAACTTATATACTTATATTTTGATTTCTGTTTCAGAAAGTTTGGTTTGGAACTGAAACCTAAACAAGTAATTTGGAGGGGATGGGAGCCAGGTGAAGAATACACAAGAAATGTGACACTTAAAAACTTATGTAATCGAACACAAAGAATAAAGTAAGTTGACTGATTGCTTTGACTGTCTGATTCTCAGGTTGTACAGCTGATTTTCATCTGCAAATATTTATATTGTCCTTATGCTGGCTGCTTACTTCTCATTTAATGATACACTTGGTAATTTAAAGTGTATGTCCATAACAAATTTGTTATGCATTCCACAATATGTTAATTACTAATTAGATTGCCAGTCTTCCAGATTTGTGTCTTTGACCCATCATTATGTTCTTCTCAGATTCAAAACGCCTTCAACCAAATTTTTCACTACTATTTTTCCTCAAGTCATCATGCTAAGTGCTGGAACAAGCTTTACTTTGCCTGTAACTTTCAAACCTCAGGAAAAAGTATGTCAAATTTGATTAAACCTTGACCTATGGTTTTACATGCACACATATATCATTGTGTGATGGAATTCAGTGCTTAAAATTAAGGTGTTTCTGCTTCTAAAATTGCAGCTTTTCTTTCGGTGCATTTGCGTCGAGTTATTCCTGTTTTTACCAAAAATCAAAGGAGGTCTATGGCTAAATATCTTCCCAGTAAACATGTGTTTATGTCTTCATTTAGTCCAAGAAGAGTTTATTATAACAACAACATTCAACTGTTTGTCTGAACTTTGTGATATTATTAGAGTGGTGCTTCATCAGTTTATTTTTTGCCAGGGATAAAATTTTACATTCAAGTTGTTTATTAACAGAATAGCTTGGTGCAAGGTGCAATTCTACAGTAAGCATTCTCCAAGATACTGTTTCAGTGTACACAACACTTTCCAGTGAGTCTGTTTTGATGCAGACCTTGAAAAATTTTGTGTTTTTTGCCCAGGAGAAGTATGAAGATCGAATTGAATTCAATACAGACAAAGGAACCTTTTCTCTTCTTCTTCAAGCACTTCTTCCACAGACAAAATTGTATCTTCCAGAGTCCATACAGTTTGGTTTGGTTGCTGCTCATGATATTGTGGAACTAACCTTCGAAATAAAAAACCTGAGGTGTGTGAAACCATGAGTACTTTCCTGAATATATTGTATGATCCAGACTATTGTGGCCTGCTGGTTCGTTTTATCCCTGTTTGGCTCGTTGGCCTAGTTTTGGGTTTATACATCACTTGCCAGAAGTCTGTCTCAACTTTTCCACCTTAATATAGAAAATAGCATGGGAAGAAAAATTTTAAATGAGAAATAATCGCATCATGAAAAGAAAACTGTCATACTCCTGAGATCGTTCGATAGTTAATTAGTTTGTCTAAAGCACACCCGGTAGTTGTAAGCCCAATAGTTGCGGCCAATGTCTCATAATTGCCCAGTGGAGGTATGTTTGGTAAAATTCAAGTTATTCATAAACAGTACATCAAATCCACCATAGGGCGTTTTCGTCTCTGAAACCCTCTGTTCAGAAGTTTTATAAAAAAACAGTAATGAAAACTTTCTTCATGCGATGAAGTCTAGCCTTGATTACTCCGCGTCATCGAAACTGAATATAACGACCCAAGTCACAGATATTAGTTGTTCTAAAAACAAATCTTTGCTATCCGTGGGCGATTTATACAGGAAAAGGTATGGCAAAGTGGTGATCATCTCAAAGTGAAATTGTTAAGCTCTTCAATCCTGCAGTTGTATAGTGCGTCATTTCACACTGCAAGAGCAGGTAATCATCTGCAAGGTTTTACACCGCTTGACAATAATTCACGCCTGTTTTACAAAAAAGGAAAAATCTGTGATGAAAAATGCATTGTGGTTATGTGGCACACGTGCAGCATGAGGCTCATATGTGTGGCTCAAAATGTTTTGTGAGAGGTGGTTGCAAGATTCGCATAAAAATGTGCATTAATTTGACAGCTGGTCTTAATAAATGTTTAGTTTCTGGCCAACGTAACGAATTTTTTAGAAATTAATAGCTTATATCCATTTATCCAACGTAGCGTTGTTGAGAATCAAAATTCTTGGAGAAAATGGAGTGTTTGTGTGATTTCACTGTTCGTGTTCGTTCTGCTTGCTGTTTATTTTGTAGACCACTCATGGTCAGTTTATTTGGATAAGGATTTGACGATTCTTTGTTATTGAGCACTTACCACGGGAGCGTGCAGTTAACTGCTACCTGTGGCAATTTTCAATGCATTGCAGTGAACTTACCACTCCATATCTATGGAAAGTTCCTCAGCCCTTTACTATTCTTCCTTCATCCGGGATATTAAATCCGAGAGCGTCATGTTACTTAAAAGTTACTTTTCATCCACCCTCGGCGAACGTATTCGAAGCGATTGCAGTTTGCTTCTACGGAGAGAACTGCCACAAAAGTGTAAAGTTGGAGGGAATCGGTGAGCTTTAACTTTTGAAAGTTAAAGAAGTTCAAGGTGTTGATTAATTTCAGTCGTTTTATGCTTCTGCGATGAGCTGTTGGATTGATATCCACTGCACCGGGGAGTTCATCGGCATCAGCCAAATAAAAACAATCGTTGTTCCGAACAAATTATAAAGAATCAAAATAAGCGTAATTTCGTAGAGCGACTGTCACTTACATTTTTAAAAGTATTATGAGATCTCCTTTCCCTTAAGCGAATACGTCAAATGCAACAGTAGCTCTCAATGGCGAGGTGTTACAATATGCGGGGATTGCTGTGTCATGGAAAGCTTATTTTGCAAGCTCGAGCGGAGCTCGGAGTTAATAAAATGTCCGCTATTGGATGCTTGACATTTTTGCGTGAACGCAGTATGATCGTTCTCTTGCCCAGGAAAATATCCACATTTGGTTGTAAAAGTACAACCCGATGATACTCTCAATCAAGATGAGAGTGTTCCTTGTTTGATGTTCGGTGAGGTTGCCGTGCACAGGTCGCTCGACAAAACGGTCACATTGCAGAATCTTTCCAACGGTACGTTACCTCTACATTGTAACCTACATAACTACTTTTGAGTTTTGATTTTTGGTGAACGAAAAGAACTTTTTAATTGCTAACATTACAATCTTAGTTAAAGTTAGGTACTTTTTACTGGAATAGTGATGTTGTCCCCGTTCGTTGAAAGTTGAGAAAGCAACTAGCAAAGACCCGAGCTTTGATCAGATAATGCTATCAAATTTGATAGCATAGACCAGAGGATAGAATTGATTTGATGGATTTGCTATCGAAGAGCAAAGTGCGTTGCATCGCACTTTCAAATTTCCGCTGCTTTGATTTTTTTCGCCAACATCACTGCGACTTTTTAAAAATATAAAATGTTTGTAAGGCGGAATTGCATTGGACGCGGTTCAGCTAAAAAAAATTTCGGTAAATGCAACTAACGTCTTTGCGCAGAGTCCAAGGGCGATTAGGACTAACGTCATAACCGTTCGAACCTTATGACTATTTGGAAAATTGTTCTTGTTTTAGGTTAGATCCATTTCTGTTTTTGGTTAAAAGGAAATGATTTTTGTCCAATCCGTGTCGTTATTCACTAACCGTTTTCATGGTTCGCAAAAATACGATGTAGACGTGATCGCCAACATAGTAGAAACCGGTAAGCGGTAATCCACAAAATCACTGATTCGGTATTTCGAATTAATCAAGACATCCCTAAAAACATTTTCATTTCTCGGATTTTATGCTCAGCGTTGTTCCCAATTACTGGCAGGCAATTTTGTTTTTACGTTTACAAACTCAACTTACCCTGATTTAGCGATGGTTCATTGTCTGCAGTGAAAGCTCCTTTCAAAGTTACACGGCTCCACCAATCCCTGTGGATAGATCAAGCATTCTACGCTCTTATGGAGAGTGGGGTCGTGCCCCCCTTGAGCAGCATGCAGCTCCCGGTAATTGCTTAGTTTATTGTTGCAGATGTACTGTTGCTAAATGTCATGCGTTCGCACAGACGCAGCTTCCCAATGACTTGCAATACGCCGGTCCGAGTGAACTTTACTTGATCTGTCAATCATGCTGCTTAGTGTAGATGCGAAGTTCTTTCGCGAATGCAGCTGTGGATTAAACGGTAGTTGCAATAAGGCCATCTCAGTCTGGTTTTGTGGTAAGAGTTTTTCTCCAGAAAAGCGTTACACTTGTTTGCTCAAATTTGTGTGAAAATCGTAATTTTAATCATCAGCCTGGAAAATTTTTGGAACTGCGCTTGTGACGTATAGCGTTGTTGTCTTTGCCTTGTGTCAAACCCCTCCAATATATTCCATCCCCGTATCCAAGCAGCTAATTTGGCATCTTACCTAGTTATATAATGGAGAGTTTATTTGTTCGCAGATCCGCTACTCTCCTCATGCCGCCAGCACGACGAGCGTGGATCATTTCGAAGTAGCTGGTGTTGAAAGCACGAGTAAAGCGAACTTCATGTGTTGCGGATCTTGCATAGGTAGATGTGGTTGCGGTGGAAAATGTGCTCGCCGTTTGTTAACACATTTTGTTTTCTAAAGTGCAAACCGGCGTTTTGTGAGTAACTGTTTGTGATCAGGTTTTTCTTCGCTATCAACGAGTTCAACAAGTTCAGGTCTGTTTTTATGTTGGATGAAAGATCTTTTTGCTAAACTGAAATAGCGTTTTTCATGTTGGTTGTTTTCAGGTCTCTCTGTGAGCCTTAACGAATCCGTGGTTTGCTTTGGTTTGACCAGCCCAGAAAAGCCAGCTTTCCGTACCTTCCACATCTGTAACAATGCTGATTGTGAAGCAGTTTACCAGGTTAAGTGGCGTTTTTTTATCGCAGAAGTTTCCGTGTGGAGAAAGACCTCCTTTTTAACGTTTGCAGAGTTCTACTGGTTGTAGCAATTGGCTTACGGAATCATGTTTGACTATCAAATTCGTTTTTTTCCAAATTTTCTCAAAATAATGTGCATGCTTTTGCAGATAATGAAATAGGCTTCGTGTTTGATTTTTTCAAGGCTATGAAATCATGTTTGAAGTGGACTAAGCCTAACAGGATCAAAGCGATTATAATTGCTTCGGCCATGACTTGTTTCTTCAAAACATACACTTTTGCTATAGCATTGTGCTAGTCATGTGTTTTTAGAAAACACTTAATTCTGAAAGAGACGTGTTGGTTTTATTCAAAGCTTCGATTTTAACTGGAATCGAAAGTCAAACGTTACTCTACTCAGATGACATCTTACAATTCCAACACTGTTTCTGATATGAAGACTGAGGCCTTACATTTCCACTACGGGTGCATCCACTTGAACGCATAATTTTCTTTGGTTATTAATTACTCACGGAAATTCTATTCGTGAACAGTTTCTGGTTATCTGTTGTGTGCTAGGAAATAAGAGTAGTTAACGTCGTCTTTTGTAAATTTTCGTGTCAAAAATATGCACGTACAAATGTTTAAGCTACAGCATGCAATGCTTTGGAAAAAGTTAATTCATAGAGAGGTATGTTCTTACGCTAAAATCTGATGTCGACTAGAATCACTTTGGACGTATAGTTCCGGTTTTTCTGAGTAACTGATGCCGGATCAGTCGGCAATCTAGTGCTCGTGTTCACTTCTCTTTTGTGAAGGTTCACACATGTGGTTTATGCACTTTTTATCAACCTTAGGAAAGCTATAACTTCTTGTTGTTTACGTCTGAATCAATCCTGGCCCTTGCTTCATTGGAAAGTGAAGGCTTCTTTTCGCAGTTGACGGAAATAACAGCGATTTGTTCTTCAGGTCCTGCTGCAAGTTGACGAAGGCACGTTTCGCGTCGACTGCAACAGTGGGGTCGTTTCACCCCAGTCGACAATGACAATCTCAGTTTCTTTCCACCCCACGCACGCCATTAACTATTACAGGCGAGCTGTGGTCTTAGTGCACGACCAGGTAAGTTTGGTTTCATGCAAGACTTCGAGTGAGGATTTCTGCCCGGTGCGGGATAGCAGCGAAACAAGTTAACTGCTACATCTATGTCAGTGGAAAAATTAACAATGTTCATGTATTTAAGAGAGATTAATGCGTGGTAAATTTTTTTCGACATTTTCTCCTGTTTGATACGCCCTTGCTCCGTTTTGTAACTGCCAGTCCACAAACACTTCGTGTTTATAGAAGCGCGGCAACGTCTGATTAAGTGGATAAATCGAACTGAACTGGTCAAATACTGTGCGCGTGCAGGCCCGCCCCCATGGTTTTAAGGTTTGGGGAAGGCAAAATATATTTTTAGGGGGTAAGACTTTTATTTTTATTATATATTTTCTGGGCACAACACAATATGAGGGGGCACTGCCCCCGAATTTCTCCCGTGGCTACGGGCTACTGCGTTTAAAAAGAAACTAGTTCTGCTTTGAAAAGGTTGCAACCATGAATTTACAGCGCTTCGGAAGTAATGTGAAAGTGCTACCACTCTAGCTTTTAAATTTACAGGGCCCCTTGTACATTGACCTGATTGGAACCTGCCACGATGAAGAAGTGAAGCCACCTCTGTTAAACCCAGATCACGTGACACGTCATGCAGTCCACGTTGCCAGAAGCCTCTCGAGAATACCGCCCGACAAACTGCATTCGCAGTTGAAGTGAGTTGCGCTTTGCCGTTAGGTTTAAAAGTAGCTTCTTTTGGTATGTAGTCCCTCTCGTCTCACTGATATTGAAACACCCAAGGTATTTGTCTAATTTTTACCGTTGAAGCTGTGTTTAGCGTTCATTTAGGTAAGATTTGTTGAAGGATGCTGCTGGATTTTTTAGGGTTTTGCAATTTTGGTGGTTAGCGAACTTTAAAACCGAAGCAAAGATCGATAAAAGGAAACCCAATGAAGTATTTCTTTTTAACTTTATAGGTTGCCTTTGTTTTGAATAAATTTATTGGATGAACTCAAAGTTTTGTTTGTTTCTTTTTTATGCAGCATGGCATATTAAAAAAACCTGTATGTAAACTCACCCTGTCCACTCGTTTTTCAGACTTGGCAAACTCACCACAGACAGCAAGGGATGTTTGAAAGCGGCAGCGGACTCCGATGACGCATACGATCCTGTCGACCAATCTCCTTTGGATGAATACTTTGACGATGGTCATTACACTGAAATTACTGTGAGTTGCGCACTCACTTTTCGAAACAATGGCACTTCAGATCCAACCTTCATTACTTCGATTATTATGGTTGAAAGCCATCGGCGATAGCTGATTTTCTGGCGTTGAGAGGCACATGGATGAAAAAATCACTTCTGTCTGACAATACGTAGGGCAGTTAAAATTATCCAAATTTCCTGTGTTATTTTGCAGTTGTTGTGTGAGTTGTCCTGCTTAAAATTTGGATCTTGTTCACTGGTTTGCCACGGCCGTTGTGGTGTTTAGGCGGTCATCAGATTAAAAATAAATTCGACGTCAGTTTTGTAAATTTTACAGCGACTTTTTGCACTGATTTGAGCTTACGTAGAGAAATTATAAACATCTTGCGTCTCTGCTCATCTTCAAGAATTTATTGATTTCATTTTTCTTTGGATCATTACGTCACCTCAGCATAAATAACTGTAGTTTTAACACTGCAGTTATTCGAAACAAACGTTTTTGTAAATAGTGTAGTTCCTCACTCCGAGGTATTCTCAATTCTTTTCAGCTATTTCTGCTTGACTTACTCTTGCATAAGCTTCGTTTTTCATGTATGGGCATCATATTTTCAGCAAAATCCACCTCACGTCTCCCTCGATCGGTTTTCTGTGTGGATTGGTAAAGTCGAGACCGGATCCTCTCGTCACGTGACCGTTCATTTGAGCAATCACACGAAGGGCAAGATAACTGCGGTTTGGATCAACGGTGAGATGAAAATGATTTTCACTCCAGGACGGTCATTTTGCACCTGAAGCAAAACGACTAGGAGAGTGTTTACGAAGATAGTTGAAACGTAGTTTGGACAAGAAAATCATAAAATGTTTCAAGTTTAAACAATCAAGTTTTATCGGGCGTTGAAGACCGTGGGCGAGATGCATAGTGAGATTTGGAAAAGTTTGCAATATTGTTCAAAATCAAGAAATGGAATGAACAAGTGCTATAAGATGTTGGGAATTTGTGAACGTGTTAGAATACTAAATCACTTTCTTGCTTTTTTCTGACTCAACCATTGCCTGATTTAGCTGTCACTTCAATGGAGCTTGTCGTACGATTAACACATCACGTTAATATGACGTCTCAAATCTAAAACCATCGTTTTTGAAGTTCTTTTTTGCATTTCCTACTAGTTTTAGTTGTTTTCTTGCTCAGCTCCACCTTCAAAACAGATCTTTATATTCCTTTTGTCACTTACCATTGGCAATCACTTTAAGAAGAAAAGCGTCCTGACATTATTCTTCATATCTTGAGTCACTCAACATCCCACGAAAATCAGTTTTTTTATTATTACAACTGCATTCTTGAAAATCTAACATGCTATTTTAAGCGGTGAAATTGGATCAACACAGACCTTCTACTTCTTGTAATAGATTATCTCTTTGTTTCCCTGCCTAACGTTCGATGCTTTCATGTTAGGGTTAAAAACTTAATATCAACGCAGTCGAGCGGTTTCGTCAACCGTTAACAAATGATAATTTAGGTCACCCTGAGCATCCTGGGATGTGAAACTGAACATTGAACAATGAAACTCCTCAAAAATATCATTGTAAGGTGTGCAAAGTATGCTTTTTTACTTTTGAAAAGATTTTCCTTGTTTGTTGAATATTTTGACTGTAAAGGTAGCGCAATTTGCGCATATAATGTCTCCATTTTTTTCTTAGAACGTGATTGCTGAAGACTTTGCGATGCTCCACGCCTGAGTATTTTTCTAAGGGACTTTGTTTGTTTATTGGACGTACCTTGGTTGATGTTTCGTTGCATGCGTGAAAACAACCAATTTCGTAATCGTTTCAACTGGGAATGATTTACCGTCTTTAATTTTCTAACAGGACGATTTTGCATCAGAAAAATATTGTGCAATTCAAGCAACAGTGGGGCTAATGCGTTGTATGACGCTACTGGATTTTCTTTGCTTTTTCAGTGCTGAAAAGTTGTAGTTGTTTACGCTAACAGAAAAAAAGTATCCAAGGAAACGCGAAGCTTTTGGTCAACCTATGTCGCCTCGTGCACCACCAGTGTTTGTCGCGTATTGAACAATGTCACGAGTGCCTGGACAGTGGTTTTCCGCCCTCAGGCGGTAGTAACCAACCAGGAACAAACGGAAAGGTTGCTTTTGATCAGTCGAGCCGAGGTCTAGTGGATTTTTTTCAATCCTGCAAACGACTGGATTTTTTTCAATGCATCTTCACTTTTCAAAGCAGGTTTTAAGCAAAAAATTTCAAAGGTTTTTGTGCCTTGTGCTTTTTTCGTTGTGTGGTGCGTTTTTTCTTGCAGTGCTCTCGAGAAAGTTGACCACAGCTTTTGTGTCGCAGACCCGAATGGCATCTTCGAGGTCCACCCGACGTTCTGTGAGATTCCTCCTCTGAAATCATCAGATTTCCGAGTAACTTTCAAGCCGGATGCTCAGGACCAGTTTTTTGGAAAGCAACTGGAATGCCACGCCTTTTATTCGGTACGCACGTTTGCCACGAATTGGTGAAGGCAACTCATCGTGACGACGGTAACATCGAAACGTTTTTATTCCTGCAGTGTTTGAAAGACTACAGAATGGTCGAAGAGATTCCAGTTTTCCCGCCTTGGCTTCTGACACTTGACGTCAGCGGACACTCGTTCACTGGAGCGTGCGAGACTTTCCTACCTAACGTCGCAGTCAGCTGCAAGCGACTGGTAAGGACCATAGCGAAGAGTTGATGCTTTTTTCGCGAAGAGTTCATGCTTCTTTCTGCAAACTATTTTTTGCTTTGATTTTGGGTGACGGAGCGTGAAATTTGCTTCTTTCCGGTGAGGTTGAGGTGAACCCTCTTGCTCAACGATCGCTATGGAGATTCACTCAGTGGCCGTGGATCGAACACTCAACATTTCAATTGAGGGGCGCAAACTTTACCACTGAGCTATCGGCGTCACATGAAATTTTGAGAATCACGCTTTGATTTCTTTTTGGTTTAAGGTGTTTCCGCCAGTTACAAAGAAGACGGCATCGTATAGGACAATTTTGATTGAAAACAAAGGCAACACTCCGATTCTTTATCAATTTGTCAAGGTACGTATGGCTGTTTTGTTTATGCTGGCAATCTGGACAGTATTTACTGTTAATCACTTTTTCCTACGAAAACGAACAACGCTTCTTATTTAAGTACCATGTTAGCTTCTGCATGCAGTTGTTTTTCAAGAAGATCAGAAAAAAATTTGAAACGTGGTTTGCGTGTGTTATACCCAGGAATCATGAAAAGAGTATTTTTTAAAATTAAATTAGCCTGTGAACTTCCAACTTTCTATTTAACAGCAGTGGGACACGAGGAGTAAATTTTCAGAATAAAAAAGCGATTTACAGCGACAAAACAGGCGGTTCGGTTTGCCAAGAATTAAAATCTTTTGACAGAGAGATGAGGTCGTGAGTACGCCTCAACAGCTTGAAATTTAATATCACGGTTTATTTGCGCTGCATAACCGGCTTGTTACAAGAATTATTCTAAACAGATCAAAAATTTAACAAATCTTACTTCGAGAAAAGCCTTATTTTGTGGGCATGTGACGCAAGGTCGATTTAGATTTTTTATAAAATGGCTAAAGTATAAATAGAATCGGACGTGTGCGTACAAAGTTACCAATGGCATTTTGACGGGACGTGTATGATGGCCCATTGCTGTCATCTGAGAAAACAACACAGAATAAACACGAAGAGCATTCGTTTATGAAGGAAACGATAAAGCACAAGAAACAGAATATAAAAAAACATGTATTTTCAAGTGTTTTAACTTTTAACCACGTACTAAAAGTGATTAACAGCTACTAAAGTTACGGACTATTTTTTTCTAATAAGAGTATTTCCTGCAAGAAAAATTTGGCTATTATAAAATTAAAATTATGAATAGTTGATTTGGTTTCTCAAAGCTTGCGTTACAGAATTTTACATTTGCTGTGGAATTCCCTCGTTGCTGACAACGCGCAAGTTAACTTTGAATAAGGTTTCACAACTAAAAATAGGTTTTCATAGCGAAAAAAAAAATTCTGAAAAGGAAAGTGGCGGATTTGGTGACTTATTTGACTGTTTCGCCGGAAGAGGAGTCTTGCATTGTTTCACGAAAAAAGCTGAACGAATAGATGGATGTTTCCAGCACAGATGTTCTCGAGTCTCCATAACATCACTCACATGCATGCATCTCACATGTGGTAGTCAACAGTATCTTGGATTCGGGCCCGAATTGTCTTCCGGGCAAGGCTGCTGATCAGTGAATGTTGAAAGGACTACAGATCTATGTGGTTTCAACTACTTCAAGTGTTGAAACAAGTATGGATATAGTCGAAGACCGATGTGGCATGAAGATGCATTTGATGCAAAAGGAAAGTCAAGACTGCGCTTGAGTAGCTTTAAGCAGAGAATCTAAAATTTTATTGTGTGAACATTTTCACCACACACACACGGCCCGATCAGAACGTCGAAGACACGAGAAAATTTTGAGGAAAGTTCTCACACAACGCAATTGCGACTACAATGCTACAAGAATTGTCCTTCCAGTGCCATCGACGACCGCCAGGGCAGAAGATTAGTTTGGAGTGGTGAGAAGATCGCCCATTTCTCAACCGCAAACACTTTGTCTTCGACGAGGTCTTTCCGATGGGAAGGTAGTTGGCAGCAGAGGTTGTTCCGATGGGAAGGTAGTAGGCAACACGACCGGACTCCGACGAAGATTGCATCCACATTGGAGAATTTCCCTGCTACAGTCATTACGCCGAGCGCTTGGCCAGACTGAAACAGGTTCCAATTTTTAAGGTCGTGGCACGACCCGGCCGAGATTTGAACCACGCCGAACTACGACCTACCAGATATGAAGCGAGCGCTCTAATCACTAGGCCACACCTCACATTTTCACCATGACCCTTAAATCTCCTGCGTAGAGTTTGTGGTATTGTCTGGATTTGTGCACTCTCTAAGAAACGTTCTTAAAGACCATTTTTACCAAAAAATATTTGAATTGCTCTCACTTTGTCCACATTTGGCGCTGCAATGCAAGTTATTTGATAAGTGTACTTGTTAAAGTTAAGTAGGTTGAGGGAACACCACTCTTAACACGTAAGGTCAAGGCAAATTTGAAGTAAAGTATTTCATTATTCTAATGCGGTACCGGTTTCTGCTTTTCCGTGACGTGCAGTTGCCATACCAACGTATCCAACACGTACAAAATTATTCTATACCCTTAGTTTTGCTTCAGATGAATATGGTAATGATGTTGTTTGTAAATTAATCCATCACTACGTCAACAAGTTGTTTATAATTGGATGCGTCTACGGATAAATCAGCATCGCGAAATAAAAGGTTGTAGAAAACGAACAAAACGAAATGAATGAACTCTTTTTTAAATATATTTCTTGTGTGCATCGGCTCACAGTATGGGATAAATAGAGAAAGATGCCTGCAAACTTCGGCGAAATCTGCGTTTACTTTCCTCTATTGTATCTGCCTGTGCCAGAAAAAATTTCCATAGAGAGCTTCCACCGCACGAACTCCCCAAGCTCAAGACCTAATCTTTGCTATTTCAGTTTTTGTACTTTACCCACGCTGAATTTTGCATGCAGATAGCTGATTTTCAGAAGGTCGATCAGTCTCGTTCAGCTGAGGTTAGTAAGGCCTTTTGAGATTTTGAGACAGTTGTATTTGAAAGAGAACTTGTCTGGCATGAAGTTACAGCTCACGTGACTTTCTCCATACAGGTAACAAGAGTGCAACAAATTCGTCTGACGTTTTTTCCAGAGGTCAGTGTCATCTTTCAAGCAGTTATTTTTCAAACGAACATACCGCGCATTAGTGATCTTACGACTGTGGTTTGTTGCGTGCAGGTTGAAGTTTGGCTACAGATGGAGCAGAAGGGTGTGGTGCAGGTTTGTAGAGGCGAGGTTGTTGGTAAGAGAGGTAAAAACACAAAACAAACATGTCACAATTGCCGTCACTTCGACTTTTATTGCCTGCAGATAAAAAGTGTTGAGCAGCAACTGGAAATTGCAGATGGGACGGAGGAGGTCAGTGCTCCCTGCCGGAGAGAAAGATACGTAATAGTTGAACAGTCTCTTAGAATGCAATTAGGAATTGCGCCGCTTCACGAGCTCACGTCCGTAGGCGAGAGAAAATGCAAACACATCAGAATTAGTCTTTCGAGGTGTTGTGCTTGCAGTTAGGACGTCGAGGTCGGTAAAAAAATATTACGCTTTAAAAACACGACATAAATCATGGCGACGACAGCGGAAGAATCAGTGTGACAATAGACCCTGAAGTCGATGAAGTTAAAGCGATTTAAACCTCTGGATCGTCCAAATCACAAGGTAAGAGTTTAGTCACAATCAACTCGACATTCCAACCTGCATTACAAACTTGCGCTACATGATAAAGCAGCAGGATTCTGACTTTTACCTGCCTGGCAGAAAAAGAACCGCGCTGCTGCAGTATAGGTGCATGACGTGCGCAGTCACTCGGCTTAACTGCTGTTACTAGCAGTTTATTCAGGTAAAGTATGTCGTGGAGTCTTTTATCCTGCTTCATGCCGCTTTCGTTCCGACATGCTCAGCATTGAGTGGCTGTACACTGTAATGATTTTCAAGATGGAGTACCGTGTTGGACAAAATATCTTCACATTTTGAAACAAGGCGGCTATAAGCGATGATATGTCAAAGACTTAGACAACCAATAAGAAATGCACATTCATGTTAGTCCGTGATTTCTTTTTTAAAGAACGCTACTGTTTGTAGCCATTAATTGCACTTTGCGTGGTTTGTATTTGTACACTGCATAAAGCATTCATGCCACTGCATGTAGTGTGCCTAGTTATCTGGAATAAACTGTGGAAGTGCCTATTTCCGGCATAAAGCAAGAGCACATTATCACCTGTCCTACGTCTTTGCCGCTAGCTAATCTTTGCATCGCAAAGCACGTGACCTCAGAAGCATACGCCTCCTGTCCAGGTAGTTGTTTTGCAACTACATTACAATGCACAACAGATAGTGGTCTGCTTCTTTCTAAGCAAGTTTACGTGTTGCCTTGGAAGACAGGTGATCTGATCTGCTGTATTTAATTTCAGCACCACTTCCGCGAAAATGCACAGGTTTGTCAGACAGAGGCCATCATCACTTTGCTGGTTGGCATTTCTCACCACGAACAAGTTCTATCCATGACACCCGCTTTAGGAACCCATTATATTAGAGCAGGGTTGACCAACCCGCGACTCTTACGTAATTACCATAAGTCCCACCAAATAACATGCATAACAATAAATGCCTTGTAAAGTTATGTCATTGCCATGTTGGTGTGTGGTATTTACAATGAATATAGCTGAGCAAAGGTAGGAGTCTGAGTGAGGAAGAGATGGGGTGATGTTCACGTGTGCCCATGTGTATGATGTGGCTATTTGCAGTAACACAATAAGAAATGTGGCTCTGTTGCAACCTCTCCGGTGGCGTTGCGTCGATTGTGTGATTCACCACGAACGGGATGTGCGTGAAGAATAAAACCATTATATATGTAGCGCGAGCAAGCAATAGTAAGAGAGATTGCGACGCATGATCTCTATTGTTGCTTGCTGCCAGGATGCGAAGCTTTGCGCACATGCCGCTCGGGTTTCCGATCGCAACAGCTCTTGGTCCCTGACTGGTTGGTCACCCCTGTGCTAGAAACTGGCGTTCACCGCTATATCTCCTGTCACAACCACTTATCCAGGCCAATAGCTAAGTCTCCAAGTACGAACAATCTTTGATTACGAGCATTTCGCCAAATTGGCTACACTAATAAATACCGTGGTGAAAAATTGCTCATGATGAGATGTCGCGATTGTTGTTCCAGAGGTCACCACAGAGTGCACGGCAAGACGCTGCGTTGCGATAACACGTCACGTAAATGCGAACCGCAAATCGTAAAAACTTGTTCGGAAGCTGGCATAGCTTCAAAGTTTAGCATCGTGTTTTGGTGTGTTTTTTTAAAAATTGATTGAAGATGCGTTGTTTCGGCCGGTCGACCTATTAGGCGATAATAAGATGCGTGGCAAGTTTCACTGCCTTTCTGCTACTTTTCCAGGCGACCAAAGATGTCGTCTTTTCAATCAAGCAACACCAAGGCTTGATCTCGTCAAAGTACCACATCGCTGTCGTTCGCATATCTCCAAAAGAGGTCACGACCCACCACAGCTCTGTTGTTCTGCGTCTGAATGACGACGAAAAGAACGACATGGTCAGTAAAATTGGCGACAAAACCGTAGAATCTTTAAAAGCATTTTCTGAAACTAATATTTCTAAAAGTTTCAGATTTTTAATTGAGATCGAAGTCACTGAAATATAATTGGAAAAAAGAGCAACCAAGGTCCTTGGTAGTTTCATGAAAATGAGACTGTTTATGTTAGATGCTAGCGTCTATATGTGAAGCTGTTTTGTGATGTATTTTTTTCCATTCAGTACTTTTCAAAGCTCATTGATTAAAAACAATGTTGGCGCCATAACTTCATGAAAGTCTACACACACAAAGGAACTGTACCATATAGGCTTGGAGCTGCTTTTGACTGTAGTGTTCTTCAGGCCCACTGGCCATGAGCAATGCCGGCCGATCGCCGTTCCATGAGCAATTATGCCGTTTGACTTTGTGCAAAAGAGTGTCATTCTTGTGACATTGCGTCATCATATCTTAGTGAACAAATCTTCTTACGTCTTTGCATTCTTTGAAACAGAAAATCCGACTAGTTGGCAGCAGTGAGCAACCGGAATTGCTGCTTAGCAACAGTGGCGAGTTCTTTTTCCGACCAACGTGCGTTTCGGCCTCGAGTTCGCGAAATTACGAAGTGCACAACGTCGGTCGCATTCCCATCAAGTTCAAATGGTTCCTCCCCGGCGTCGACGCCAAATGCCTGTCCGTCGATCCCGTTGATGGCGTCATTCAACCCAATGAAATCCAGGTAAGAGTTTTGTGTTCTGTAGCTTCTGCTCAATTTCAGTTGTTTTTGGGAGATGCGAGCCGTGGTTTTAAAATAAAATTCTTGAAATTGTTCGTTGACTCCGCTGTTGCTGTGAACCACCATTAGTATCATGTACAGCTACCAATGAAAACCAACAAAAGTTGAGGCTATGATACCATGTTCAGTCAAGCAAGTGAATTTATTGTTAAACTAAAAGTGTCTTTGTTTATTATTTGCGGGTTGACAATCCTCGTAAAAAAGCGGCCAGCATGTTGTTAAAACCACGTTGTGGTGTCGTATTGAAATGTTTTTTGATTTACACATCAAAATCGGCTTTTAATTGTGTTTCAGGGCAGTTGCTATTCTTTTTCAAATTAACAGCACGACAAAATTTTTCAGTAACACCTTCAAAAAAATTTACAATTAAACCTTTTGAGAGGAGGCAATTTGATTGACAGTTTTCTAAAAAATATACGCATGTTTACGAAATCAAAGCTTCAATATCATTTGCGTGAATGACGTTTACCGAGTGTTGATTACGCCATTTAAAAATGCACATCCCTTATTGATATTATTGTCAACCATTTCGCCGGACCTACATTTGTACATTGACATGAATATAGATGTTTTAGCAAATGGTTTAATTTTACTGAAAAGTGATGAATTACAATCTTATTCTGGTATCACACTAGTATTGAGAATCACTGAATTATTCGATTATTTTGTGTCCACAAAAATACTGTGCTTTGCTGCAGCGCATCGTAATAAAAAACAAACTATCACCAGTTTCAATTTGAAGAAGGGTGAAGCTCATTATGAAGTCATTTGGCGCCAGGGTTGGAAAGTGGTAGCAAAGCAGATATAGTTTTGAACTATTTCATCCCATCGAAAATTCAAAATTAATTGCCTTTTTGACAAATTTAGTTGGAACCCTTTCAAGGATTAAAAAGTTTTAATGCAGTGGCATGCTACAAAATGTATTTAACTCAATAGGAACGATAGTTTCAGTTATTCCACCAGACTCTATTAAATCTTTGCTCCAAGTTAGGACCAATTTTTGTCGCAAATAATTTTGTCCCATTGTTTTGCGAAGTGGAAAAGGTCAACGGTTTTGATTCTTTTTTGAGGATCACACGTGGACGTTCAGTCCTAATGAAGCAATAAAGTACATCTTCAAGCCCGTATGCTTGACCTGGCCACATGTCGGTGACAAAAATCCAGATGACTACAAAGCGGAAAAATCCAGGAAATTTCCTGTCCGTGTGGTTGCGGACGGAATGGAAGGGGATATTAAGGCAAGAATGTTGATTAAGGATTATCCGACACCACTAATCATTGCGTAGTCTACTCTTCTTGGCTAATTGTTGTAAACACTCATGCTTCAAGATTCTTGCAATGCTGTTTAATAGCACACAGCTACCAAAAATTTTGTGATTGCCATTTTTTCAGTAAGTAGTAGTACTCAAATGCTGAATTTTTGTTGAAATTTGCAGTCGTGTTTGCTTACAGCACATTGTTGTTTATAAAGGTGTTGTTTTTTGGTTTCCAGACGGAGAGAGGCAATATTGACTTCGGATGCGTGATTTGCGGTTCGAGCAAATCCAGTTCTATTGTCCTGTTCAACGATTCGCAATGCGACATTCATTTTCGACTCAGCACCGAACAGTTTGTCAACAGCGACAGCGGGGAATACCCGAGCGACGTGTAAGTTTTATCAGTGTCAACCGATTCTGCACAGTATTAGTTTTTTAAACACTTGTATATGAGTTACCAAGACATTTACCGCGTTTCGTTCAGCCTTTTTGTGATATGAGGTATGCGCAAGCTGAGTATATCAACACATATCCTCATCGGCGGATTTTGACGAGTTAATTTCACTGCCGTCTGTCAAGACTGCTCGTTTCTCTTCGTTTAGTTGATTTGATAGCTGAGTTGCTGGATGTTAGCATGTCAGTTTTAGCTTTTCGCTACCAGTGCAAGATATTGAATGTGTGAAAGAATACATTCACCAAAAGCACTTCTGAATTTCCTGTTTCAGCTATTTTTCCTTTGTTCTCTTTTGCCAGTTAGCTCTTTATTGCGCCACGTCGTTTGTTTCAGTGAGGCTTCTGCTCTTGATCTGAGCCTCAGGAGCGGAATGCTTCCTGCGCGGACGAAGATGGCAATAACTGCAACAGCCCAACCAATCAGAAGAGTGCTTTACACGTGGTCGCTCTATTACGAGCTGCTGAATGCTGCAGGTTTGGGGCTGTGCTCGTTTGAATGGATTGACACTGCTACGCTGCAACTAGACTATAGTGCTGCCGTTATTGCAAAAAAATGGCATTTGTGTGGTTTTGGCAGAACGTGTGGACCACATCTAACATTAGTTTGTACTCTTCCATGTTGTAGACACGCTTCAATCTTTTTTTGAAATGCAAGAAAATCAAAAAAGTTTACCGAGAAATAGTGTGCATTAGATATACGTTAAACTACTTTCGTTGCAAAGTTTTTTTCTTCTTCAAGGAGACAACATCAACCCCAACTGTCGAATACTTCTGTGCGAAATGAGCGCCGAGGGAGTTTACCCCACACTCTCTGTTATTGGTAAAAGTCGACCTGGCGTTTTATTATTGAAGTTTTGCGGCCGTAGCGTGCGTGGTTGAAACCGGTCTGAACCGGTTTTTCACCCGTGTTCTAAGGTTTTAAAGAATGATTTGTCAAGTGAGTCTGAAACCATGTTTCGTTTCAATTGCAAAACGGAAGATAGACCACAACGTCTGGTTTTTCATGTAAGACAATGAAGCATGGACGGCGGAAGAGGAGGCAGGATTTTGAAAATTTCAGCAAAGAAAGGTTGTTTTCTTAATTTCGAGTGGGAAAAAAATTTTGGAAAAATCCCCTAATGGCCTTTCCTGGAAGAAATCTTTCCGACGCCTATGTAATGAAGTTATAAATACGTAGGCAGATTGTATCATTGCTAACAACTCTTTAGATAAGGCAATGGATGGTTAGGTATTGCGATCATATTTTGCTCCTGGCCTTCTCCAACCAAATGCACGCTCCTCCTCAGATGCTCGTCCATCAGGCAGCGGCATCAACATAAGCAAGACCCAGCTCTGGAGATGGTTTTCCTTCGACAGCTTGAACAGCTGCATGGACCTCGATCCGCAGGAAGCCGAGCGATTGTTTTCGATTCGCATGCGTCACAGGTTGTTAAAATGTGCAAGGCTGATAAACAGCGTCTTTCGACTGATTCTTAGTTTGTTCCTTCCGACTGCTACTGAAGAGTGCATCGAAAAGTGTTGCCTGATTTTTTTAATTCGGCTTTGATTTCTTGCGCGAAATTTCCGATTCTGAAGCACTGCATTTTCTTTGTGCAGCGCCAACCGCCGACCCAGCGTTTACACGAAATCCATCATCGACTTCAACTTCGGATCTGCCTCGACCGACAGCGAACCGTGCTACGTCAGTGCGATGCTGAAGAACACTGGTCTGGTTGATACGCATTGGTATCTTCGAATTGTTTCATGAACATTGCGGTGTAGTGATCGGTTCAACAAATTCTTTACGCTACATATATTCGTGCCGTGCGCAGGGCGTTCCAGTTTCCTAAAGACGTTCAGCTGGAACTTGAGCACTGGGCGGAGAGCGGTGCTTTCGAACCCGACGAACTGCACGAGCTGCACATACAGGACAACAAACTTTTCACAGGTAATTCTTGGCCTACGTCACGTGATTGTGTGTAAACAATTAGCAAAAGTTGATTGGTCAGGATGTTGATAACGTATTTAAATACTTCCCAACTCATAATCAACTTTGCTCGAATGTCAGAAGAAACAACTCGCGCAAACATGTTTACAAAGTTATGTTGCAGCAAGTCTGTTGGATTGCGTATTGATTATAACGAAAAGGCAAAAGAACGAAGTTTATGGGTTAATCAATCGTACTTGCAAACATCTTGGCTGTCTCTGGTTGCAGATATAATACACTGAAAATGTTTCGAGGTGCATAGCTTGAGGGGCTCGAAATTTCAATTTTCTTAAATGATTGTTACTCGGCATTCGTGGCTGTGATGTGGTAGCTATGGGAACAGAGCGACGAGCAATGATGTAATGTAAGCGACTCACAATCAAGTTGCGCGCGTGGAATTGTACCGCAATACAATATAATGCGAGTGCCAGTGCGTTTAGCGATTTGCTATACATTTTCATTTCTCAAACTCTGGTCTATTTCCATTCCTCTTGTATGTTAAGCACTCGCTACGAACGATTGCTTGAACTAGCGACAGCAATTAAACACCAGTTTGAAGCAAAAGCGACTCATCTTCGCAGTTCAACCAAAGCGCGGAGTTTTGAAACCCGGCGAAAGTCAGACGATCCTTCTCACATACAAGCACGACGTCGCTGGCACCCACCGACTACCCGTGCTTTTCAAAATCGAGCACGGAAAAGAAGTTTTGGTGAGTGCTTGCTGATAGTTCTGCGATGAGGAAAATAACTTGTGACAAGGTCACCGAATTTTAAAAAATCTCTTGACTTCAGTTCACTTCCTGCTTAAAACGTATGGTTTTTTTCTTTCTCAGGTCAACTTCATCGGAGTCACTGTCGAACCGAACCGGCGCTACCTGCATTTCTCGGGGACTAAACACAGTTTCACTCCTGTTCCTGTGGGAGGACCGACTCCTCCGAAGCAGGTATTGCGCAGGATGTGTGATGACCTCGTTTGATTGCTGTTGATCATTATTTCGTTTGCCTGTGTTGAGCGCAAACGCGAAGGAATGCCAAAGAAGTCATTTCCTTTGTTAGTGTTTCTTGTGTCTGGCGCCTTGCATACATCTCCGTGAGAGAAATATAATACATCGAGGCAATATTACTTGGATTGGATGACTTTCACACTTTGTTGTTGCTCCTTATGGGAGATTCGTACAATCAACGTAAAGAACGCCAGTCCGCAAGTGCAACGGGCAAGCAACCAATAGAATTCCCCGCTCGATCACGTTCACTCTATTGTATGTTTTTTGTGCGAAGCTAGATTTTTGAAACACTTCCGATTGCGCGCTCTATACATGTGACGCGCTGCGCCTTCACACACATCATCAACTGCGAGGTCTTTGTCGACGACTTTTCCGTCAGCCAGCGTTGTTGTTGACTTGTTCTTTGCTCGTCTTGGCTAAGAGCATCACCGTTTTGCGTTTTTCTGAAGCTGTACGAGATGTACAACGGCGGCAGCATGGCAGTGATCTATCAAGTTGATACGGAACCGCTGCGGGAGCTGCAGTCTTTGAACTATGATCATCCAATTCTGACCTGTGTCAATCCAACGGGTGAAATACCCCCTGGCACCATGGCCAACCTCGAATGGATCTTTTCGCCGCTAGAAAGTAAAACCTACACGGTAATTAGTCCTTTTTATTACCACCGTGTGATAAAATGCACGTTTTCTATACAATGATATTGCAGACGTTTTTTGTAATCTGTTTACACGCTTTGTGATGTTAAGATATTGAAACATTTTGCTTTCCGAATCTCAGATGTAACCTCAATTTTCGCACCATTTTTTTACTTCTGCTTTAGTTTTTATAAACGATTATGTCAGGCTTAGGTAGAAACTGTTCTCATTTATTACTTTGTTATGAATTTTTGCACACTGTGTTATTTTTGCGCACCATTGAAAGATCAAGAAATTCAACCAGATTTTTGACAGGTCGATGTTCCGATTCATATCATTGGGGGAGACAGTGCACTGATCACTTTCAAGGGCATCGGCTATGACAGGAGGGCTATGGGCTCAACCATGCCCATGTTGGACCAGCCCAACGAGTTTATGCGAGTCCCAAGCTTGCAAAAGGTGCCTGTTCCCGACCAAGTAGGTTTACCCTTTTACAGTGCTTACGATTGTGAAATGAAAAATTATTACATCTGTGAACTTACCAATTTGTTATCAATTTTTTTCATGTAAGCGCTATGACCTCCCCAGCAGCACCTTATGAACCTTTTCGTGTTGTTTTAAAGATGATTATATTTTTCTTTCTACCAGGTAGCAACAAGGTGAAAATAGCGCCTGGTAGAATCACAATCTGGCAACGTTTAACCGAACTTGGCAATAGTATTTCTCACAGCATTAACGCAGTTGTATGGTGATCCTAAAAAATCATCTATAAACCGTTGTTGAGCTGCTAACGTAGACATATATCGATAATAACCAAGGTTACCGACTGTTTGAAAAGGACTGAACAATTGCCGCGGTTGGTTGCTTTGTTCGTGTAACGGAACAAACGACTGCAAAAAGTCAAAATTTTTTATTTTTTTCTCGTCTTGATTTATTTGTGACATTAAACTGACGTTACTCTTCGTTATTACGCGCCGTGAGTTGCATTTTATATGTTTGCGTCGTAGACTTTTTGCTTGAATTGCGACGAAGGTGACTGCTGCAAAAGGGTGCTTGTTTTTTCGAGCAGGTAATCTTCCTGTCTGAGGAACGTGTTTCCTTTGGAAACGTGCCACGCTTCGGCAAATCTCGTCATGCGGTCTTTCTATGCAACAAGTCTGACGACCGTTCTTTTACGTTTTCCTGGCACGCGTCATCTGCTGTTGTCAATGAGGTTAGTGGACCCTTCTCGCCAGCGCCTGCCGGCAGGTGTTAATCGTATAATTCAAGTCAACTCGTGCTTTTTTGTCACCGTAGCACTGGGGTTGTTTTTCTATGCATTTTTCGACTGATCAGAACGAATTGACTTTGCTCCTAACATACCGTATATTCAATGCGTTTTTATAGTCTGTGCTAACGATTTTAAGTGGTTTGAACAGGTTCTTCGGGTGGAACCAATCTCTGGCCACATTGGACCTGGTGAGCGGATCATGACGAGAATATCTTTTTGTGCGCCCGGCTCTATAGCCTTCTATGACTTGGACCTGATATGTGAGGTAAGGTTTTATGAAACATTAAAGTACTTGCATGGCAAGAACGTCATGCAGAACAAACCTTTCTGACAACATTGCATGATGATGACGTTTGATAGGTCGTCGATGACGCCAAAGTACTCGAGTACAAGACTCAGCTGGCTGCTTGGGAACATGAACAACAGAGGCAAGCTGTTGAATTCGTCATCACTGGTGACGACATCGACGATGATGCAACGGACAGACGTACCGAGTTTCATGCCGGTCCGTCTAGGTTTGATTTGTCGCCATCTCGGCGCAATCTCGAAAACATTTTGAACAAACACAAATCCCCGTTACGCTTGACCGACAGCGAAGCTTCCAAGCACATGGTCAAGGTACGTTGGATTTTCCAAGGAATTTTTCTGCCTCTTTCTTTTCCACAGAAATTTAACATCTCGTGGAAAGAAAAGATAAAGTTGCCAGTCGTCAATATCTAACGGTATAAACTTTTCAAAATCACAAATAAAATATCAGTGGGCATAATTTTTTACCGAAATCTTGTCAAGCGTAGAAGTTTTCACTGAAACCTTATCACTCAGTCTCGCCCGTCCAGTACCAGTCATGACAGCCGCTGCCAACAGCTGATGACATCACAACCTTCACAGGATTTTTACGTCACTCAAATTGGACCACATCATCTTAGATTGCAATCCTTTTGTTTTTTAAAGTAACGTGGGAAATGCCTCCAACTAACCTCACAAGCAGGCATGGTCAGTTGCGGTGATACGGCAAGTAACATGGAACAGTGGTGTAGGAGGCGGGGGTGAACGGGATGCAAGCGCACCCCCAAAAGTTTTGATTTGTTGAAAATCCGGGCAAAATCCCTGAAAATCCGAACAAAACCCCTAAAATCTAGGCAAAATCCCTGAATATCTGGGAAGAAATGGCGCCCAACGTTGTTTGACTTCGAAAAATGGCTCCCAAGATTTGCAGAAAAACAAGTGAAGACCATTTTTTGCAGGTTACACCACAAAAACGATCGGCAAAAGTTACACGACAACTTTTTGGGAAAAAATCCTTTGCACCCCTAAAAATTTGCTTGCTCATACATCTATGACATGGAATATCTTCAACCAATTTGCTTAACGCGCTCTTCGTAAAAAATAAGGAAAACAAATCGAAACCAAGCAACGTTGATAACACGAGCAAAAAAACGAACTTGCTAAACTCTTCCTTTCAGCGCACAACTCCGTGAATCTTAAAAAAGGGGTTCGCTTCACAAAAACACAAGTCCCAGCAACAGCGAAACTATAATGCGTATACACGCAAGCCCACCACACACCTGCGCCCTGAAGAATCCATTCCAATACTAATCCAGCTATTCAGTGCCACCAAGCAAGCGTTCAGTTGGAACGTTTTTGCCTCTTTTGACCTAAACCTCGCTGCAACTGACCATTCTGGGTCGAGCTCATCAAACGCAATCGAGGGACAGCCCAGGGTCGATTACGATTAGCGATCGCACTTAAGCAAAAACCACGCTGCACGCAATTGCAAAGCCAGTCCACGTCGCAAAGCTGGAAAAAAAACGGACACGCTGATTTTTGACGGTATACGGGCTGGTTGTTTTTGCGTGATCTTTAGTGTGTGCTCTTTAACCAGAACGAGATGCTCATTTGAAAACAGGAAAACTGTAAATTATTTCTATGAAAGCATTGCAATGCATGTTTCGCTTGAGTGCACAGCAAACAGGGGTGAAACGAGAACCAGTTCAACAAAAACAAACTTTGCAGGAAGATTTTGACCACCCCGCCTCCTAAGGCAACTAGCGCTCGTACACTGGCGCGTTCTGTTAGAGATGGCAGTATGATTTCATTTTGAAAAACGCACGCTGACACTTGTGTTGATAAATTAATGCTAATAATTTATGTTGAACAAAAACACAACTTCATTTCACCTTTTAAGCTAGTTTAATGATTAACGATTTTCGATGTTGCTCACTTAGCGCTTATTGTTTATATGCAAATCATGAACCACCCTCAAAGAAACTTCAGAATATTCAAAGCAGTATGGATATAAGGCTTGCGATAAAATGAAGGAAGAATTTGTTACAGTTTTTCTATTTATCTTCGTGGCCAAATCTACGAAAATCTTGCCAGATTTCTCCAAGCTTACCACGTTTTGAAAATTTTACGACATCTAAGGTCTACTTTCTTATTCCGACCAACTGCTCTTTCGAACAAAGTTAAAATACATACTTTAAAATAAATGCCAGTAGACGTTGAAGTTTGTATTTATCCGGCATTGCAGTTGCGTGGATCAGAACTAGTGAAATTCGAAGTGTTTGCTAGTGAACATATTTGCACAGCTTTAAAAATATGTCTATTACCTTTTCACAGTCAGAAAAGCATTCTTTCCAAACTTTGCCTCCCATTCGCTACGAGAACCCTGTAAAGTTGCCTAGTAACAGATCGCGGGCAGTGAGACGGGAAATGCGGTTGGGCGAAGACGAGTGGGTCCAGCCGCAGCCCCCGCAACCTTTCATGTGTCATTTGGGGGTTACTGCACGGACCCATGACGTCACAGAATTCCGAAACAATTTTCCCGATGCCTCAAAGAAACAGTTTGTGGATAGGTAAGTTAACTTGCATGTGAAATGCTTCTATGTTGAATCAACCTTATTAAACTTTGTGACCGCATTTACATCTTGCTAACAGATTGAGAAGATGCTTACATATCTGGTCGTGATCAATTCTTTTGCTTGAATGTATGCTTGAGCTAAATCAGTGGTCCTCAATCACTGTTTTAGAACCGCAACGGCTCCCAAGCACCCTTTGCGCGGCCCTCAGTAGTCTTTCAATAAAACGTCTGATATTTTGTGTAGCAGACTTCTTTCTGCTGTAAAGCAAAACGTGTCAATTGACTTGTGTTAAAATTTTTCTTCAGTACGGCTCTCTAACAAAGTCGTAAGTCTGTAGTTCGCGTCCGTTCAGCGAAAAGTTTGAGAACCACTGAACTAAATGGTCACCAGTCCCGTGGCGAGAAAGTAAAATATTTGTCTTGCCGTGATTTTATTCAAAACGTTGTCGCAGCTTGGCTTGGTTGATGTTATTTTATTGAAAGTCGTTTCACTTGAACAAACTCACGACCAAAAAACATCCCTCCATCTTCAGAAACCCACAGGTGGAAAACCCCACCCCGGCCAAACCCCCTACTGAGCAGTACCCCCTCACCACTTGCAACGAAGAGGAGAAAAACCTTGTGGTGTCCGTGATGTCCAACGTTATCAGGCAAGTCTGACGAGTTCTCTATGGCTGTCTGGCATGTTTCTTGAGGGTCTGTGGTATCACTCTACATTAGGGGTGATGAACAAAATTTGGCTGACTTATTTTCAAGCATTTAAGAAGTACTTCTTCACAGATAGAATCGTATTTAAATAAGATTGCGGAACTGAGGATGCGTAGTGTTGCATGAAATCGATTTCCTGTACAAAAAATGCCGATGGATTTACTTCAGTGTCGGCTCCGGCACTCGGGTTTATTCCAAGTCTTCTATTACGATTTTCATTGTAGAACGTAAGATTGCTTGCTTTGTATATTTGTGCCACCACTCACTTTACTGATTAATTAAGGTTGTTAACTCGGTCTCTTTTGATTGGGCCTTGTCACTGTTAATATATTTTCGTTCCATGCCTGGCCTTTCACGTTCATGATGCAGGTGGCCTGAGTGAAAAATACCTTTCGTAGTACAGGCGTTCTCTCGTCTTAGTTCTCTCGGGCTCATCCGTTAGAGCCCAAGCTAAGGTGGCCAGACGTCCTTGAGCGCCAAGGATTTTCCTAGAATTTGCTATCAAAACTGGTTATGTCCTTGATTCTTGAAAGACGTTTTGTTGTATTTTTAGACGTCCTTGAAAATTCTTCAACAGCTGTGAAATTGTTCATTATTGAACTATTGATTACATTGAACATTCAAGAATCTAAATTAAACAATGTAATTGAACAGAATAACGTGTAGATTTGTTCCATCTTAAACAGTTGTGTAGTAAAAAGTACCTACCCATTATTACTCAGCAATGTTTGTTTAAAAAATGTGCTACACCAGTATAACTAAAAAGTATTAAATGTAGGCATAATGTATAGTTTCAATAATCACAAAACGACAAACTGTCCTTGAAAAAGTTGAAGTGATCTGGCAACCCTAGCCCGAGCTGCCGTCTGCAATTGTATTTTTGTATAAAATGGAATGTCAGATGGAATGTTTTTTTGGAAGGAATGGATTTGCATAGAACATTGGATTTGAATTCCAAGCAGTGGACAGTTTCCATTCGAGAATAATTTCAAACGAACGACGAATTGTCGAGTAACTCGGGCTGATGAGTCGAATAACTCGGGCTGATGAGCTTAGTGCGCAGAGGATTAACTGGCGTTATCATTGCTCTGTGACGTACGTTACGCTACAATGGACGAGTTCACATGGGAATTTCTTATTTATTGTTATGGAAGGGACGTCACAGAGAAACGATAGTGCCAGCCAGAATGAGAGAAGAAAAGCTGGCTCTTATGTGGACTGTATGCGAAATATGTGAGGAGCCCGAGTAACGCTGTTAACCTGGAGTCGACCTGATTCACTTGTTTGCCATCTTCGTGAAGACCAGTTACTGGAATGTTACGTTCATCGCATTAATGCTCCCCACATTGTTTTTGGCATTCGTGTAGGTGCGTCAAGGAATAACTCAGAGAGTATTTGCTACCTACATGCTACTTCAAAACGCACTGTTTTATAGTAGGCACATAAGCGTTACTGATAATTTGGGCCGTAACCAGCTGATATTTTCTGGGGGGGCAAATGATAGCAACTTGTATCTAGCAACAAAACTTTTTTTTAGTGACTGCAGTTAGCGGCAGGCCAAAGCCTGAAATTTGCCCCCTGCCGAAGCGATTGAGGTGAACGCTCTTGCGTAAAGGGCGCTACGGCAATTCACTCAGTGGCCGTGGATCGAACACCGAAGCTTCTAATTGGGAGGCGGACACTTTACCACTGATCCATTGCCGCCCAACGAAACTTATTTTTAAAACTTTCGGGGGAGAATTGCCCGGTTGCCCCCTGGTTACGGGCCTGCTGATAAATACAGTACATAAGGACGTGCATGGAAACGCTTGTTTCTCTTATAAATTGACATCAACTATTAAAACCATACGTTGTTCCAAAGTTGTTGCGTTGTTCCAAGTTTTTTTGAACAGGGGGAGTTTCTTTTGGTGTGCGAACCATTGCTACCTACCCTTTTGCACTACATGCTAATGCGCATAAACTACCTCCGAGCAATCAACGACTTACATGATTTTAGAAACTTGCTTGACGACCCTACTTTCCGAGAAGAGGTTCGCAGCATTGGCAATGAACCTACACCTTACTTTGGACAACTGGCCAAAGAGGAGGCTTCTGACGTTCCTGATACAAAAGACAAAGAAAGTGAAGAGGAGCTAGCCAAGGTAATAATGGATGAAAATAAAAAAGGAACTTGTTTATTTGTCAAGTAAGCTTTTAATATTGTTTGCCTCGTTTCGAACATTTACAGGCAAGTAAGAAACTTTTCAACATACATATATTATTGGTTTATTTAAAAATATTTTTAGCCGTTTGAAGGTGGTAAATGCAAGTTTTTCTTATCCTGTTCATCTTTATTCAATACAACCAAAACACGACATCTTTCATTTTCCCTGCCTACACTTGAAATAGACAAATTACTTGCAATTGTGGTCTCAGTGAACGTTTTCTTCATTGACGTTTTTTTTATGCAGATGGAAGGCGAATGCGGTGAAGAGTCAACTCCACCAGCAGCAGGTGCAGTGAACAATCTGATGAGTGAAATACTTCAACAGGCTGGGGTGAGTTTGAGCCTAGCAGGCAGCAAACCCTAGGCGAAAAGCACAATGCACTACTCACTGAAATATGCTTGGTGAAACTGTCCATCCCAGTGATGTTTTATTCATTAAGCTTTTTCTCTTTGCTGCGATGCATGCTTAAAGTCTAGCGCTTTGCGTGTGGGAGTGAAGACGTTACACAATACGGTTACTCTAAATGTGATAGGTGTAGATCACCAAATGTTTATATTGCAATAAGTAGTAATGAGCATGCCTAGTGCAATAAAATAGCCTGTGTAACGCAGGAAATCCATGCAGACCTTTTTCGTGTGTGTCTGCCACTGGAAACGCACAATCTTAAAAAAGCACCCGCGACTAATGCGGTTTGTTTCCGAGTTTGAGTTTTAAAAGCGTCGTTCGGCGCTGAAAGACGTGTCGTCACTCGCAGAGCGCCACCTCCACGTCTTGCGCGTCAGCGACGTCTCCCCGGGATTCCGAAGGTTTCTTGGCAACAGCGGCATGCCCGTCGAAGGGGGCGATGAATTACGAAATCAAAAAGTAAGTGGCTTGCTCACTCGGATTGCGGATTTGATCGTTCATGTTCTTTGTTGGATGGCGAGAGGGAACGTAGCAGATGGGCAAGAAAGGGATCGGCAAAACAGCGCAGGAGTTTTTGCGAAGACAAGCGCCAAGGCTTGGCGCGTTTTTACCGCTTCGGGTAAACTTTCGACACGCTGCTATGCGCCCTTGGTCTCAAATACCTTGTGTGTACGAGCGCAATGGCATAGCCAGCCTAAATTTTTTTGGGGGAGGCAAAATTTTTGATTTTAGGCTAGCAGCAGTATTTTGTTTGAGACACCACTTCCCAAAGCACAAAATTACTAGATATTCTAAAAATTTGGGGCATGGCCCCCTGGTTACGGCTATGTACGAGTGACACATAAATTTCACGACGTTGTTATTTTCCCACCGTTACACCCGCCAATCACCAACATCACTTGCGTCTGAATGGCTTGGTACGCTGAAGTGCAGTTTAAATAACGCAGATGAAGAACGCGCTGAATTGTCTTCAGATGCCTGATATGCTTTTGGTTGCCGCAAATCCATACGTTTTACGGATTTATTTTTGTTCGTCCCGATAAAACTGTTGTTAACACTTCCCGCAGAAACCCGGAGTTCGGTTCCATCCTGGAAGATGTTCTTGCGTCGACAATCGCCAACATCATGGAAGAAGCAATCCGTGGTGACGTCATTCTGACGGCTCGGCCGCGAGTGGTCGCTCTACCGCCGTCACGCGAAAAGAGCAGTGGCAAAAGGTAGATGCGTTCGCTGACCGGTTTCTAAACCTTTTGATCTGTCTGTAGCTGAACCATGACAATTTATCACAACGGGTCTGTACATGTTACATTCTATGAGCAATGGTTGGCGATTTTTTTGATTCGAGTCAAATTTTATCGAATTCTTACAGCTTTACTCCAGGAGTTGGTAAAATGCTTTAGAAGACATAGAAAATCTTCATTAAATATTTTGTGTTGTGTCGCATTGTATTTACAGCTTTACATTTTTATTGCTAATTTATTTTTCTCTCTAGAAATTATCGTCATAATTTATTAAACTCATTATCGATCAGTGGCAAGTTCTTCGAAAAACTTCGTCAGTGTAAGGGCACATATTTTTGAGGGGACGAAGACTCACGTTTGCTTTACACGTGCCCGAATTTTAGTCCGTACTCTCCTCACATTTCAGCCGTGGCGTAACAAGACAGCTTTACTATGGGAGAATGGTGGCCACATGTGGCCGACCCACATGATATTAAAAAATTTTGCAGCGCTATGTGGTCAGTGGCTTCCCCCCAGTATCCGTGCGTCGCATTCTTGCGACTATGTTGAGAACGCAGCGGCATGGCCAGCGTCGAAGAACTTCGGACTGTCAATCAGTTAGACAGACCACAACAGGGTTAGTTGCTGCCCTGTCCACATTTTAATTCGAGGTATCGTGAGCATCCTGGTCATGCGTTCTTGGCCGCTGCTTGCATCGTAACACAAACAACTGTTAGCAAACACTTCCTGATCAAAACGGTCACTGCTTCTGAACTTAGCTTTCCCAGTCCACAATCTTTTCAAAAATTACCAAACATGCGTGATGATAATTCAGTGCTATTCATTGACACGTATATTGTACAGTGTTGGAGTCTCGAGACTTGGTGTCGGTCTCGAGACTAATCTCTCGAGACCCATTTTGCGAGTTTCGGTCTCGAAGGCTACTGGCCTCTGTCGTAAGCCTATTGCCATGAGACTTTGAATAACGCAACGATATGTCTTTGTAAAACTTCTGCAGTTTAACATGTTTTTTTGCCTGCTTTATTTGCAGATGAGAAACAACCAAAGCTGTTAGAAAAAATGCCGAAAATTCGAAAAAATTTTGACTTCAAAGTGGTGATGATATTTTTGAAACATTTTTAGAAAAATATCGGCATGATCCACTAACTTTCAACTCTCGGTCTCGGATTTTTGATGAAGTCTTGGTCTCGACGTTTAGGTCTAGACTATACCTCTGATATTGCAACTTACGCAGTAGCGGATCCAGAATACGCGGTTGAGGGGCAGTCGTAGCGAGGGGCTGGGCGCCAAAAAAGTTTTCAATTGTTTAATACCCCAGGTTCTCTGTGACTATCGTTGGTTACACACAAAAGTGGTTACATTTTGTAGGCTAAGAAAGCGGCTATTTTTGTTGGTTGAACTACGCGACCATCCAGGGAACCACACCACAGTTTAAAAGCGCTTTATGTCATTAATTCGCAAAATGTTTGAAGCGCGTCCCAATGGCTGGGCTCCATTTTTCACAAGCTGCACATTACTGAGAACACTTTTGGGGTCGCAAACAATCTGTTGCATATAGAAAAGTTATTTAAAAGCCACACCCAAAAGCATGTTGCCCACTAGTGTTTGACACTGTTTTGGCTATCCGTATCCGTAGATCAGAAAAAGCAATATCTGAAACTTTTTCCCGACTTTGGTTAGAAGTAGAATGATTCTTCTTACACTAGGAAGTAACGATTCAAATCCCAAGGTTGGACTCTAATGAATAGCTAAATGACAGTCACGTTTCCAAACGAAGCTTGTGCGGTTATATGTACATGGAAAGCATGATCATTGCTGAAACGACATTTCAAAAACAAAAAATGAAAGGCTTTTGGTATGGCATTACTCCCATTTTGGTAGCTCTACAGGCTATGGTAAAAAAAAACTGATCTCATAATCGCATGATAGATTCACACTGGGCCTGAAAGCATATTGCCCTAAAACACATTTAACGCCACTAATAAAAGTAGAATTTCAATCAAGTGCTTCACATTTCACATATTTTGGACGTTGAACTGCTGATGTGAAGAGAAAAACATACAATCCCACTAGTCCAGGTTATGAAAAAACGTTGTGACATTGTTCATCAGAAATGGGAGCAGGCGGGTTGGTTGAACCCTCCAAATTCACAATCAACACCTCCAAACGCAAACTTTAGTTTCCCCGATAAAGTCATTTTCCAATTCATTGTATACAATTACAAAGTCCTCCAAACAAGCTTAATGTTGTTGGTTTGGTGATAGATCTGCTTCTATCCAGGCCAGCAACACAGGTGAGAATAAGCCTATAACCAATTTAATCCACGAATCTCCGCCGAAACCACAGTCACCAGTAAAAAAGTTAAACTTTGCCCTAGAAGATTGCTTTTCTGCTCAAATTTTATCCAATGAACTACGCATTTTTCTGTCGATTGCAGATTTCGTTAACCATGCCAAATTTGTCTTTTTGGGGCCAACTTGGGCTGTCGACTGGTTGGCAAATACAACAAAAGGATCAAAACCACAGCCATTGCCAGGCGCGCAGCCACGTGGGAGCGAAAGGCGCCGTCGTTCCCCCATGTCTTGGACTGCAAAATATTGAACCGTTGAGCAAAAATTGTCATGCTTGCGCATAGCCAATTATTCATTCCACTAAGCTGTAGATAGCTGGTATTTTGCCTAAGTTTCTGCGTTAGAGCTGAGTACCATGGTTTGCTG